>Ga0068856_100001091_pt1 | contig 28623 bp, 22 predicted proteins | sample KBSCornC62_FD_66595 | JGI IMG/M metagenome (GOLD analysis project Ga0068856, IMG submission 66595) | Corn rhizosphere microbial communities from Kellogg Biological Station, Michigan, USA - KBS Corn C6-2 | ecosystem: Host-associated > Plants > Roots > Rhizosphere > Soil ... | reverse complement strand
GCCCTCCCATCCAAAGGAATAGCTCGCGCCGGGTACACCCGGCATTTGCCGGGTTCGTCCTCGGGGTTAGGGCGTATCGCGGCGACAATGCGCCGCAGAGGCAAAAGCTCTTCCGAACGACGCTCAGGCCGTAGCCGCAGCGTCTTCCACGATGAAGCCGAATTGGCTCAGCTTCGCGGGGTCGTTCGCATAGGCATTCGCGAGGATTTCCGCGGCCTGCTGCACGGTCGGGAGCACTCCAGTACCCGCGTGGTCGACCTCGCGATCGCGCAGGTTATGGGCCACCTCGACCCCATGGGCGAGGTTTTGCGCCTTGTCATTCTGCTCCTCGGCGGCGGTGATGCAGATTTCACGCTGATCCCAACGCGGCATGCCGGCAAGCGGACTGTCTGCGCCGAGGGCGTGATGGTGCTCCTGGATGCGCTTGGCAAGCGCGATGAGTTCGGACGTATCCCGAGGGACTTCAACTCTAAGCATGGGGGGTGCTCCTCCGTTGGTTGAGATTGATTAGTTCTGATAAGCCTCTCAGCGCCAATGTCAAACCTTAACCGGATTTTTTCGCGAGACCGGAAAGATCCGATCGAGGCATTCCCTTTGCCTGCGCCTCGCGATGGCAGGGAAGCCGTGGATAAGCTGCTTCCGCTCCGCTTGCATAGACGCCCGTTCTCGCTTTGACTATCCTCGAAAATTTGGCTATTTAGGCAGCAAATCGTCCTCCCCAGTCGATCATGAAACTTCCCATTCTTCCGCTCGCTGCGGCCAGTATTGCTCTCCTGTCGATGATCGCGGCTGCGAGCGGTCAGACTGACCTCACCTCGGCGCCCCCACCCTTAGCCGCGCCGACATATACCATTACCGATCTCGGCTCGCTGGGGGATAGCTACAGCGTCGCCACGAGCATCAATGCCGGCGGGCAGATCGTCGGCGACTCGCTCGTGTCATGGGAGAGCAGCCATGGATTTCTTTACGATAACGGCACGATGACCGATCTGGGCACTCTCGGCGGCCGCCTGAGCTTCGCCGCAGACATCAATGCCTCCAGCCAGATCGTGGGTGACTCGCAGCCTGGCAGCTCGCATGCAGAGCATGCGTTTCTCTATTCGGCGGGAACAATGACCGACCTGGGCACGCTAGGCGGACTCGATAGCGAGGCCGCGGCGATCAATGACGGCGGCCAGGTCGTCGGCGCCTCGGGCGTGACTACCGGACGCACCTACCAGCACCATGCCTTCCTTTACAACAATGGTGCCATGACCGATCTCGGCACGTTTGGCGGCCCGAATAGCATGGCGACCGACATCAATACCTCCGGCCAGATCGTCGGTTACTCCGACATCTCCGCGTTTGAGTCGCATGCGTTCCTCTACTCCGGTGGCACGATGGCCGACCTCGGTACGCTCGGGGGGCCCAGCAGCTATGCAGCGGCGATCAACGATGCCGGTCAAATCGTCGGAGCCTCGCTCACTGCGGATGACGTCTGCCATGCGTTTCTTTACTCCGGCGGCACGATGACCGATCTCGGCACCCTCGCCGATAATGCCGCCACTCCCGCGCCGACCGCCACCCCGGCAGCGGATGACGAGCCCACCGAAGTAAGCGACGCCGGCGAGGCGCATTGCGATGGGGGATGGCGTCATCATGCTCCGCAGAGCCACGCTTACGCCATCAACTCACAAGGTCAAATCGTCGGCGACTCGGATGCGACGCCCTCGGGCGAGCACTGCGATGGACCCCATGCGTTCCTTTACGAGAACGGCGCGATTCTCGATCTGAATAACCTCATTCCCGCCGACTCGGGCTGGACACTCTCTCACGCCTTTGCCCTGAACGATTCGGGTGCGATCGTCGGCGCCGGAATCAACCCCGACGGAACAATCCATGGCTACCTCCTCACCCCGGGCGTCGCCATCACCTCGGTCCAGACCACGCCGAGCGCTATGCTGGAGACAAACAAAATCCGCGGCCGGACCAGCGCGTCGCAGCTCACCGTCAGCGGCGGAGCCCTTGGCACCGTGACGGGCGTCTTTTACCGCACGGGGGCGCATGCGCCGTTTCACAAGGCATCGGGCACAACGCATTGGAAGTTCAAAACGAAACTCGAGACTGGTCGCAACGTGATCACCATCATCGCCAAGGGAGCCGACAACAAGGCGGACACGAAACGCATCACGATCATTCGGCATTGATTACTGGCCTTTCAAGCCAGTGACCTGTCCGGCATAGCCGGTCATCTCCAGATACCCCTTTCCCCGTACGGGTGCGCCGGATCTCGACCCTGTAACGGAGATCGCTCCCTCCCAATACGCGGTCGGCCGAAGGTTCAATTCCTGGTCCGCCATGCGCGCCGTCGCGGTGAGGTCGATGCCCGAGCCGGGAATGGCGATGTGCCACTGCTCGGGATACGCTGCGGCGGTAGCGGGGCTCCGCCAGACGTGCGATGGCTCCAGCGTGAACTCGCTCGCCGCCAAATGCGTCGCCTTCCCGTCGGGGGAGATCACAGTGCCTGAGGACCATTTGTCGGTTCCCCCGTTCTTTTTACGAATCTGGAACAGCATCAGATCCGTCCCATCGTCGAGCTGGAGACTGAGCCAGTCCCACCCGACTTGATCGGCACCAAGCTGGTTCGTCGCCCATTCGTGATCGAACCAGCTCTCTCCCTGCACGGAGTGCGTGGCGCCATCCACCCCCAGCGTGCCCATCGTGGCCAGCCGGGTGAACGAATAATATTGCGAAGCCCGGCCGGGGCCATCCGCCTTGCGGCTGAGGCCGTCGATCCCGTGGATGACTGGCGGCTTTATGCTGGAAAGAGTGAGATCGAGCGACTGCCCGCCAGCCCGGCCAATCAGGCGAAACTTTCCGTCGCTTCCCAAATCCAGCGAACACTCGTCGAGCCACGCGAGCCGACCGCCATCGCCGAATCCCGCATCGCCGTATGCGCCGCGGCTGAGGAGCTGCTCGAAGTGAAATTTCCGGGCACCCAGATCGGAAATGGCAAAGTGGACCATCGCGATGTTGCGCACGACGAATCGGGATGTCGCCTCGAGCTTCCCGCCCGGCGGGATCACGCCGATCCGAAAGAAAGTAAGCTGGTAGCCGAACTCCCGCCCGTCGTCGCCGCGCAGATTGCCCGTGAAATACCACCACTCGGTCTTGAATGCGGGATGGCTGCCGTGATCGCGAGGGAATGCGTACCTCCAGCCGGGACGCGCAACTTCCCATCCGGCATCCGCAGCGCGGGCCGGCCCCACCGCGAGCGCGGCGATTGCCAGGATTTCAACGATCGACCGGCTCATCGAGCAAACGGCGCGGAGCCAGATCGATCTCGGGCGGCGTCTCGATCTCCGTACCGCCGGAACCCGCGCCGAGGCTCTTGAGCTGGCGGGCCTTGGAAAGCACCATGCGCTCCATGCTGCCCACCGCCTTGTTGTAGGCATCAGTGGCACTGCCCAGCCCCCGCCCCACCTTGGCCATGTGCTCGGCAAAGGTCTGGATGCGGTCGTGCAGCTCGCGGCCGACTTCGCTGATCTTCTGGGCATTCTCGGTCATCCGCTCCTGCTTCCATCCGTAGTGCACCGCCTGGAGCAGGGCGATGAGCGTCATCGGCGATGCGGGGATCACCCGGCGCTCGACCGCCCATTCGATGAGCGCGGGATCCTTCTCCACCGCTGCCGTGAACGCCGTCTCGAGCGGCATGAACATCACCACGATCTCGGGGGAATCGTCGAACTGCGCCCAATATGCCTTGCTCGCGAGACGCTCGACATGGTCACGCACCTGCCGGGCATGCGTGCGCAGATGCATGGTGCGGGCGGCATCATCCGTGGCCTCCAGGGCATTCAGGTAGGCTTCCAGCGCGACCTTCGAATCCACGACTACTGATTTCCCACCCGGCAGGTGCACGACCATATCCGGCCGCAGCTTCCCGGTCTCGGCAGTCACGCTGGCCTGCTCGGTGAAGTCACAGTGCTCGAGCATGCCCACCAGCTCGACCACGCGGCGCAGTGTGATCTCGCCCCATCGGCCGCGCGTGGCCGGCGCATGCAGCGCGCGCACCAGATTCGCGGTCTCGGTCTGAAGCCTCACCTGGCTCTCGGCCAGACTGCCGACCTGCTGGCGCAGGCTCGCGTAGGCATCCACCCGTTCCTTCTCGATACCTCGCACCGCTTCGCCGAATTTCTCGAGCTGCTCGCGCATCGGCTTCACCAGCGCATCCACCGCCTCCTTCTTCGTATCGAAATCCCCGCGTGCCAGCTCCAGAAACCTTTGGTTGTTTTCCTGCAACGCCGCGAGGGATAGCGCCTTGAACTCCTCGGCGAGCCGGGCTCGCGAACTCTCGACCAATGCGAGCCTCTCTGCCGCCCCTGCACGCTCGGCCTCGAGTTGCGCCTCTGCTCGCACGCGCCCCGAGCGCTCACCGGTAAGCAGCCAAATCAACCAAGCGCAAAGCACCGCAAACGCCAGCGCGAGAAATCCAAGCAGGAAGATCATTCCCTCGGAAAATGGCACGATGTGCACAAAAGCGGAAGTCCCGGCTATCGTGCGCAAATCGAGGCCACCCCCGGCGCTCATCCGCTTCCGCTAACTCGTCTGATAGGTAAAACCCCGGGGAAGGCCCCGATTCATGCGTCGGGTGAATCGTCTTCCCACAGAGAGACTTGCTCCTGCAGGGTGCGGCGGTTACAGTGACCTTTCAACCAGCCGGTCCGCGCTACATCCGGCTATGCCATAGTATCGCTTAATGAAATTGCTCGTCGTCGATGATCAGGGACCCGTAGGTGAAATCATCACCCGAATTGCCAAACAGGGCGGCTGGGATGCTATTCACACCGTCTCTCCGGATCGTCTGGACGAAATTATTCGGGCAGAGTGCGTGGATGTGCTTTTGATCGATTTCATCATCGATGGCACACCTCGCTCGCAACGCACCGGGTTGACCGTGATCAGCGAGCTCCGAGATCGCGGATATAAGCTCCCGATCATTCTCTTCACAGGATGGCGCGACTTGGTCGATCGCAAGGCCGCCAAGGCACTCGGGGTGCTCGCCATCCTCGAAAAGCCGCTCAGCATTCAGGAGTTGCGCAACTCCCTCTCCGAGGCGAAAAAACTCGTGACGCCGGAGGCCTCGACGAACTCGGTATCGTGATCTCCAGAGCAGGCCGACCTGCGTGTCGGCCTGATCCGAGAATTCAAAAGTCGCCGGCCAAGGGACTGGCCGGCCCTCCCTTGGGTGCGAATCGTGCTGCCACATGGCGCTTCGGCGATGTCCAAATGCCGGGCGTCCTCTGCGCGAGCTATTCCTTAGACCGGCAAGCCAGGATCCGCCCCAACCGTGATGGGTAAGTCGGCCCAGCAAGAGTCCGATCAGGAAAACTCAGCTCCGTGTGACCTGGAGCCCAGTCTCCGAGAGCTCCATCTGCACAAATCGGGCAAGAGCATTCGGAGGATTCGCCGAGAGTGACTCGCGGATGCGCACCGCTGCGGCAGCATCCTTCGCAAACATCACCATGTAGCCGCCGCCCCCGGCTCCCAGGAGTTTCGCTCCCGCGAGATAATCGCCCACCTGGCTGAATATCCGATCGACTTCCAGAGGGTTCGTCCCCGAATCGAGCTCCTTGTTGAGTTCCCAACTGCCCGCCACCACTTCGCAGAGGGCATCCCAGTCATCACGCTGCACCGCTTCGAAGGCGAGATATGCCTGCTCCTTGATCCGATCAAGCACGCGGAGCTGCGCGCCGCGGTTGAGGAACATTCCCCGCACGACCTCCTGGAGGATGCCCTTCGCCACGCGCTTCATGCCCGTGTAATAGAGCAGGACCGTCTGGTTCGCGGCAGCTGGCCCGAACATGTGCGAGGGCAGCCAGCGAATTTGCGGTTGCTGGGTGAGGCCCGCCGAGGTCTCGACCAGCTTCACTCCTCGGAAGATCCCGCCGGCCTGGTCCTGCCAGCCGCCGCCGGTCGTAAGCAATTGCTCGAGTGCCAGCGTGCGCTGGAAGAGTTCCCGCGCATCCCAGGCGAGGCCGCAGGCTTCACTGAGCGTGCCCAGCAGGGTAGCACCCAGGATGCTGCTCGTCCCGAGGCCGGAGCCCTTCGGTGTCGCAGCCAGCATGGAAATTTCAATACCTCCGCCAAAGGCTGCGAGAATGTCGTCGAGCGTGCGGGTGCCGGTGTGGGCCGAGAAGCGCGGGTCGAATCCCGCGAGCGCGACGGCGGCCTTCGCCAGCGAGAACTCGCCTCCCACCCGATCGTACTCACGAAGGTCGTCGAGCGAGGTAACCACGGTCTGAGCCCCGAGATCGATCGATCTCAGTACGATGCGGGCTTCCGCTGTCTGCCGTACGTACACCTGCACGGGTGGCTGGCCATTGAGATTCACCGCCAGGTTGAGCACGGCGCCGCCAGCCTTGAAGCAATATGGAGGCGTGTCGCTCCATCCGCCTGCAAGATCCAGCCGCACCGGGCTGCGGCCCCATGCGATCTGGTCGTCCATGAGCATGCGCGTGGGCGCTGCGGGCCTCGCAGCCGCGCTTGCCGTGATCGCCTCGCGCAGCACGGCAAATGCCCGCCCCTCTTCGCTCGCTGCGGCAGCATCGCCGCGCCTGCGCAACACGGCAGCCCGGAACATCGATTCGTGCACCTCGTCCATTGCGGACAATGGAGCGCCCGCCCGCGCGGGCAGCACCGCGTCCGACTCGGCGTAGAGCGCCGCTGCGTCATCGAGATCCAGGCGGTAAAAGATGTTCACCCCGCGATTTGCGAAAATCCGCGGCGCGGCATTTACCACAAACTGTCGACGCTGACTGAGGACGCGGCTCAAGTTCGCCCGCTCTCCGATCTGCTGTGCCGAGAGGCGCCCCGATGCCAGCCAGCGCGGAGCATGCACGGCATTATCCCGAGGCTCGGCGGCGAATAGCCATCCCAGAAACGCCGAATCTGGCGGTGCGTCGAGTAGCGGAAAGAGCGGCGCCTTCTGAATATCCGTCGTGGGCTCGGCCATATCGAGGCCGCGCTTTGCAAACCACTCCACCGCGGGTCGCCCGAGAAGCGTCGTGGCCGAATCTCCCACCGGCCCCTTGAATGCGTCGTCGAAACCATACATGCGCGTGCACCACTGCGACTCCCCCACCGGTACCATGTCGATGCAGACGCCCGGCTCGATCCGGAACGTCCAGTCACCCGCAGGGATCCCCGTCAGCACGTTCTCCGTGGCCAATGGCAAGTCCGGAGGGAGCCCGCAATTCTCAACCCAGATGTGCCGGCTGCCGGCAGATCGGCTCGTGAATGCGAAATCCGAGTTCAGGACATATACGTCGGGATGCGCGCGCACTCCCCCGCGCGAGAAACTCGACTGCTCGAGCTTTTCGTTCTGAAGCGCGGATGCAGATTCGATCATTTGCCGGCTCGTGCCGAAGTGATGGAACTTCGCCTCCGGCAGCGCGACCACTGCGGCCGTGAGACCCTCGAGCGCGGGATCGCGCTCCTGTGGCATGTCGCCCAGACAGGGCCCCAGCCCGGCATAGAGCTCGTATTCGTAGGGCGTGCCGTCGCGGAATTCCGTGCCCATCCAGCCGCATTTGCGCAGCAGTGCGTCCACCGCACGCGCGCTCAACAGCCACATCCCCGTATCGACGAGGAACAAATGCTCCGCCGCATGGGCTCGGATCTCCGCCGGACTCGGCTTCTGCAAAAAGAACGCCAGCCGGCTCGCATCAGCGCGAGGCGAGAAGAAGACGCCAAAGTGCGAGGCGGTCTCCGCATCCACCCACATCCCGAGTCCCAGGATGTCCACCTCGGGAAACTTCGGCAGCGCGGAGCCAAAGCGTAGCATCACATCGCCACTGGCGACCAGCAGTCGGAAGTTCTCCGGCGCATGCGCAAGCACCCGCTCATAGTCCGGGACCTGGAGATCGAGCAACGTCTGGTCGATCCGCTGGCCCGATCCCCATCGCAATGCCGGCATTGGCATGAGGATTTTACCCTCTGCCGCGTAGGCGGGCAGTCGCCGACTCTGGCCTCCGGCCATGAGTGCGAGCTTTTTCCGATCTCCGAGCCATTGATCAAATGGCCTCCCGTCCTTTGCTGCCGCGGTGGCGAGAAGATGCGCTACCCCTCCGCCAGAACCGAGCTTCCCTCCCGGAGGATCACAGGCCGCGAACCATTCACTGCGGTCTTCCAGCCCGGAAAAGACCGGGACCATTGCGGGAGGAAGGGAAATCAGTGGCTCGATATACATGGGGATAGTCACTGAACAATTTTGTGCCGCCACAGGGAAGCCGAAGTTGCTGGTCCACCGATGTTCCAGGCCGAAACCGCCGCTTCACTCAATTTTTTCTTCGCGCCATCCGGGCGTTTACGTGAGATTCTTTCCTTTCTCGCATTTTCCAATTTCCGCGCCATGACCGAACTCGAGACGATCCGCCATTCCTGCGCACACGTGCTGGCCACCGCAATCCTGCGCATTTGGCCCGAGGCCCAATTCGCCGCCGGCCCGCCTGTGGAGCAGGGCTTTTACTACGATGTGGATCTCCCGCACCGCATTACTCCGGAGGACTTCCCGCGCATCGAGGAGGAGATGCGGAAAGAGATCAAGGCGAACAACAAGTTCGAGCGCGTCGAGATTTCCCGTGAGGATGCGGTCGCCATGGCGACGAAAGGCTCCCTTGCCGCCCTCGGCGAGCGCGGTGAGCCCAGCCGCTTCAAGCTCGATATCGTCCTGAACATCCCGGAGGGCGAAGTCATCACCCTCTACCGGAATGGCCAATTTACCGATCTCTGCGCAGGCCCGCATGTGTCTCATACGAGCCGGATCGGCGCATTCAAGCTCACCCACGTCGCCAGCGCCTATTATAAGGGCGACGAGCGCAATCCCCAGCTCCAGCGCATCTACGGCACCGCCTTCAAGAACAAGACGGAGATGGAGGCGTACTTCACCATGCTCGAGGAGGCGAAGAAGCGCGACCACCGCAAGATCGGCCAGGAGATGGGCCTCTTCGCAATGGACTCCGAGTACGTCGGACCCGGCCTCCCTCTGTGGCTGCCCAAGGGCACCGCGATCGTCGAGGAGCTCGAGAAGCTGGCCAAGGAGACCGAATTCGCCGCCGGCTACGTGCGCGTGCGCACGCCTCACCTCGCGCGCGAGAAGATGTACGTGACCAGCGGTCACCTGCCCTACTACGCGGAGAGCATGTTCCCTCCGATGGAGCTGAGCGAGGCGCTCGACTCCGAGAGCGAGGACAAGCAGGCCGATCGATATTACCTCAAGGCCATGAACTGCCCGCACCATCACCGCATCTTTGCGGCGGAGCCGCGCAGCTATCGCGAGCTGCCGCTGCGCCTCGCGGAGTATGGCTGCTGCTATCGCTACGAGCAGTCCGGCGAGCTCTTCGGTCTCATGCGCGTGCGCTCGATGAACATGAACGACGCGCATATCTACTGCACCGCCGAGCAATTCGCCGATGAGTTCCGCGCCGTGAATGAGATGTATCTCAAATACTTCAAAATCTTCGGCTTCGAGAAATACCGCATGCGCTTCTCCACGCACGACCCTGAGAAGCTCGGGCAGAAATTCGTGGATGAGCCCGAACTCTGGGCGAAGACCGAGGACATGGTCCGCAAGGTTCTCGTGGACAGCGGCATCGATTTCGTCGAGGTGCCAAACGAAGCCGCCTTCTATGGCCCGAAGATCGACGTCCAGGTCTGGAGCGCGATCGGCCGCGAATTCACGATCGCCACGAATCAGGTCGATTTTGCCGTGCCCTCGCGCTTCGGCCTCACGTACCGCGACCGTGACAATACCGAGAAGACGCCGCTCTGCATCCACCGCGCTCCGCTCGGCACGCATGAGCGATTCATCGGCTTCCTCATCGAGCACTATGCTGGGAATTTCCCGCTCTGGCTCGCTCCCGAGCAGGTCCGCATCCTCCCCATCGGCGACGAGGCCGATCTGGTCGAGTCGGCCCATGCCCTCCGCAGCGAGTTGCGCGGTGCCGGAGTACGCGCTGAGATCGATTCCAGCAGCGACCCGATCAAGGCCAAGATCGCCAGCGCCGAGCAGGCCAAGGTGCACACCATGCTCGTGATCGGCCGCCGCGATCTCGATGCAGGCAACCTGAGCGTGCGCATTCACGGCAAGGGGAATGTCGGGGCGAAACCCCGCGCAGAAGTGGTCGCCGACATCCTCTCCGCCATTCAGGAGCGACGGAGCTGATTTCCCACAAGTCCCGCCGCCGAAGAAGACTCCATGAGAAAATCGACAGCTTTGTCATTTGTTCGTGCGAGGTCCCGAGACATGGAATTTGTAATGGCATTATCCGATGGCGAGCTTACGGAAGACAGGCATCGGAACCCATTCCGACATGAGTGAGTCCGTCGCCGCCATGCATCCGGAGCATCTCGTCTATTCCATCTCGGCCGGAATCGGCGGCAGCGGGCTGGACGTGGATGCCTTCGAAGCATTGCGACTTGCTCATGATGGTGGCTTCCTGGGAAAAGCAGTCGCCTATCGGAATCGGCAGAGCGAGATTCCATCCGATAAGCTGCGCATTCTGGATCGTGATCCTATCCGGCTGGTCGGATCATTCGTCGGTCGGCAGGAATACTACGGCCTCAAGAAGAAACGCATCGATCGCGTGACTGCGCGGCTGATCGAGCGATCTCCCTGCGATCTTTTTCATAGCTGGTCGGGCGATTGCCTGGAGTCGCTCAAAGTCTGCAATCGCAAGGGCATCCCATCGGTGCTTGAGATTCCGACGTGGCACCGCAACAAGGGCAAGACCAAGCCTTTCATCACCAATGATGAAAAGCGTAAGGCGAATGCCCCGTTTCCTTCCGGCTTCTTCTACCGCATGCGCGTGAGTCGCCAGCGAGTGCTCGAGGAGTACGATCGGGCGACTCTCCTCCTCGTCCTGTCCGAGAAAGCGCGTGAGACGTTCCTTGCAGCAGGCATCCCGGATGAGAAGCTCTTCATGCTCCCGCGAGGCGTGAATCCCGAGCGATTCCATCCGGCTCCCCCGCCCCCCATCTTCCGCGTCGGCTTCCTGGGCTCCCTCATCAAGCGAAAGGGAGTCCACCTACTGCTCGAGGCCTGGAAGCGCCTCAATTTGAAGGATGCCGAGCTCCTCCTCATCGGCCACAAGCACGCCGAGATCGAGTCGGCATTCGCCGAATACGCATTGCCCAACGTCCGACTCTCCGGATTCGTGGCAGATGTACCCGCACTTCTTTCGACCTGCGCAGTCCACGCATTCCCTTCCGAGTGTGAAGGCAGCGCCAAGGCCGTTTACGAAGCGTCTGCCTGCGGCCTTGCCCAGATCACCACTCGCGAAGCAGGAGATGTGGTCGTGCATGGCGAAACCGGCCTTGTTATTCCGCCGAACGACGTCGATGCTCTTGCCTCAGCTCTCGAGTATTTGTACCGCCGTCCGGAACTCGTCGCCCAAATGGGCGCGCAGGGCAGGCGCAGAATCGAGCAGATGTTCACATGGGACCATTATAGGGCCCGCCTGCGACAGGCTTATGCCCATGCGCAGCAGCGCGCCTGATCGCCCGACCAAGTCGGCAGCTTTCACGGCAATCCTGCCCGAAGCATGCCGATTGCACTCAATTTGATTACGATGTCTTCAGCCACTTCAGCCAAATCGCCCCAAGCTTTTCGCATCCTCGCGCGCATCTTCGATCCCCGCATTTTTGCTCTCGCGGCCACCATCATCTTCGTCGCCTACAATCTCGTCGTTCTGCACCATATGGCCGATACCGCCAGCGGCCGCGCAGCCTTGGTGAAAGCCGATGCCGCCCATTATGTGCGAATCGCGCGGGAATTTGCCTCGGGAAACTTCTCCATGGATTATGTCCAGAAGAAGCCGCATCGCCAGCCCCTCTACCCCGCCTGCCTGGCGATCGCAGTGAAGCTCGGCGGCGGTTATCTCTTCTGGCTGGGCACCGTCAATATCACCCTCTCGACCCTCGGATTCCTGGTCCTCTACTTCGGACTCCTCCGCCTCGGCTGCCATAGGATCGGCGCCGCCATCGTCGGCATCCTGTACCTGCTCAATCCCTTTCTCCACCCGCTCACCTCAAAGCATCTCATGACGGAACCTCTCCACGTCCTGCTCATGCTCGTGGTGATCTTCGGCGCGATCGACTGGATGCGCACGCGCCGACCTCTGGTCCTCCTGTTCACGACAGCTGCCGTCGGCCTTGATTATCTGACGCGCCCCAATGGCTTATTCGTCATGGCCTCCCTGCTCGGCTCGCTCGGCGTCGCCGATGTTTGTTCCTGGATCGTTCGCCGCAAGCTTCCCTCCCTGCGATGGATCGGCAAGCAAGCACTCCTTTATGCCGCGGCTATCGCCGTATTCCTGGTCGTAGCAACTCCAAGCTGGCTGCCCCGCCTGCACTATTTCGGCAGCCCATTCTATCACGGCTATCTGTCGAATTACATGTGGGTGGATACCTACGATGAGGGCCACGTCGGCCAGGTGTATGCCATCTATCACTTCAGCGATTATGCGAAGTCTCATACCGTCGGCGACGCCGTGCGCCGCATGGCGAGTGGCATTTGGCGCGTCGGCTTCTTCATCCCATACCGCAGCGAGGGCAATACAGCCGCGTTGTACTTACTCGCTCTCGCGGGAATACTATTCGTCATCGCGAAGGGCCCTGGCGAATACCGCACCCTCGTTCTCTTCGGAGTCGTCCAGCTTCTCCCCCTCATGTGGACAAATATGTCCAATCCCAACTTCCGCGTCCCCTACGCAGCCACATTCCCGTTTGAACTTATCTTCGCCGCCTTTGTGCTGAACAAGCTACTGGATCGCTTCATGCCTCGATCGGCTTGGATTTCCGCGGGTGACACTCTCCCTGCGAGACCGCCTGCCCATGGCTGACCTCGAGGCTTCCGATTCGATCTTTCTTTTGAAAATGCGGACCGGAACCGTAGCGTATCGCGTGCGGCGGCTCCTCGGCATTGGCCTCATCCTCTTCTCGCTCGCGATCAGTCATGCGGGAATATCCGATTTTCCCCGCTCACCCTCGGTCCCGGTCGCCACGGTAGAGGATGTCTGGCACGACGCATTTCGTAATCGCGACGTACCGGTCAAAATCTACTATCCGTCCGCAGGTGTCGGGCGCTGCCCGGTGATTATCTTTTCACACGGCCTCGGCGGCAGCCGGGAAGGCTATGGATACCTCGGGCAATACTGGGCCGGTTGCGGCTATGTCGTCGTACATGTGCAGCATGTCGGGAGTGATGATGGGCTCTGGAAAGGACGCCTTCCTGGTCAGGCAGCCATAGCCGTGCGATCCGCCGTTCTCGATCCGAGCGTCGCCTTCAATCGCGCGATGGACATCCACTTTGCGATCGATCGTCTTCGCGGTCTCGACAACCGCCCGCCTTTGAAAGACAGACTGGAACTTTCCCGGATTGGAATCGCGGGGCATTCCTTCGGCGGCTGGACTGCCATGGCCATCGCAGGCGAACATCAGCCAATCGTCGGGGCAATGCTTGCGGATCCCAGAGTGACAGCCGTCATCGCGATGAGCGCGCCCGTTCCGAAACGCCTCGACTCGGCCGCTCTGGACCACATCACGATGCCCGTCTTCTGCATGACTGGCACCCGGGACAATAGCCCGATCGGCGAAACCACGGCTGCCCAACGACGCCTTCTTTTCGATCGGATGACTTCCCCCGATGCGTGCCTGCTCACATTCAACGGAGCCGACCACATGACCTTTTCCGGTCGCCGCCAGCAAACACCCGACGACTCCCGGTTTCAAAAACTCATCTGCGAAGCCAGCACCGCATATTGGGATGCCTGGCTGCGTGGAGACTCCGCCGCGAAAGCGTGGCTTTACGACGGCGGCTTCGCTCGCCTTCTGGGAGATGCCGGTTCGTTCGAGACGAAGCCGGCTCACCCCTGAAAGAATTACTTCGACGGGCCTTGGTGCAGACCGATCGCAGCACCCTGCGGATCCGTGATCACCGCGATACGACCCACGTCTGGAATATCCATCGGGCCCATGCAGACCTGGCCTCCCAGGCTCTTCGACTTCTCGATCGAGGCCTCAATATCCTCGACCACCACGTAATTGAGCCAATGCGTGGGCACGCCGGGCATGGGCGTCTTCATCACGCCACCAAAGGGCACACCTTCGTGCTTAAACATCGTGTACTCGCCAGCCGGCGAAGTTCCGAATGACTCCGTCTCCCAACCAAAGAGCTGGGTGTAAAACGCGATCGCCGCTGCGGGGTCGCTCGTGATCAGTTCATTCCAGCCCACCTTGCCGGGCTTTGCGCATTCTTGGGATGTATTCTCGGGAGTACTCATACCCGGCAGCCATCGCATGCACCGCGAGAAAGTCAAAGTGACAATTTCGGCACGATGAGAGGACTTCCGCCGCCGATCCCAGCCCGACTAAGATCCGTGCTCGTGGATACGCATTTCCTCGATCTGGAGCTTGTGATGCTCCACCCCGGGATCAGCGGTCGCCTGGAGGTAAGCGTAGATACTGAGCCCAACGAGAACGATCAGCGTGATGGCCACGATAAGCGTGAGCAATACGTTCCGCGCGCCAGGTCCTACGTCGACGCGGATGTGGTGCTCCTTCCGCCCCGCGGCGGGATCTCCCACTTCGGGCGCCGGCGTAATGGCCAGAGGCTCCACGGGCTTCGGAGCGAGGACGATCGGTGACGCGGGAGCGATCGTCACTTCCCGTGTAACCGGCGCAGGCTTCACCTCGACCGGATCGGGGACGGGCGCGGGCGCGGAGACACTCACCGGAGCACGCGGTGCAGGCGGAGCAACATAGGGCATGATCTCGACTGGATCGGCGAGAGGCGAGGAGATGGCCCGCCGCGGTTCGAGCGCTTTCTCCCGGCTAGGTAGTGCCTGCGGACGCAATGCGTCGGGTGCGATCTTGCGTTGGCGAATGGCCTCGACCGGCAGACTGTGCCGGAAGAGCTCCGACACCGCGTTTTCGAATTCCGGGAGTGCGGCAACTTCTTCCGGAATCGCGCTCGTATAGTAACGGATCTTCCCCGTCGAGCAGTCGTAGAAAAAGCGGATCGCGTAGGCACGGTCGTCGTGGCGCAGAATCACGGGGAAAAAAATCTGCGATGCCGGAGTCAACGGATGATCGTCCGTACGCATCTCGGGCACCCACAGGCTCCACTCCACGTCGTCCCATCGGAAGCCGGCAATTGCTCCCTCAAAGGTCATCAGAAATCGGACGACCTCCGCACCGCGAAGCAGATCTTTGGAATTGGGCCGCGCCACGAGTGTAAGGTAGCTAAGCCCCGCTGGGTTGAAAATCGAGAATTCGCCCGATCTGGAAATTACCGATTTGTCCTACTTGCGGCCCAAATCCAGCGGTCCTGCGCAATCGCCAGCCTCGACCGCAAAAATTGCCGCCCAAATCATGCGCGCTGAGTCGACCCAGGCAGGGCCAGCTGCACGCCGAGATCGCCAATTCCAGCCATTGAAAGTCCGCCAAGTTCCGGCGTTTCTTCGGCCATGGACTTGAATACCTCTTCGATGGAATAGACTCCGTTCTGCCCGCCGACGGCAACGATGAGATCGCGGAGGATTTCCCAATCGTCTCGCGCCTGGCCGGGCGGATTGATTGCTCGATTGAGGCGCTGGATGCGACCGGCAAGATTGATCATTGTCCCCCGCTTCTCGGCGGGTGCGGCGCATGGGAGCAGCACTTTCGCGTATGGGGTCGCTCGATTCGGCAGGATGTCGGCCGCCACCAGCACTCGCAGCCGGGAAAGGTCGCTCTCCGGTATGCCGCAGGCCACCGCATCCTCACCGAGGACGATTAGCCCATGGATGGCTCCGCCGGAAACTCCCGTCGCGATCTCTCGCAGCCCGGCGCCGGGGCTTGCGCCCGTCATTCCAAGTAGCCGCGCTCCGGTTGTATTCGGATTGCCATCCGGAGCCACGAGGAAGCCGTCCCCCTCCTGCGGACGTGGAAGGATGTCTCGCTGCTGGATGCCGAGCGCGTCGGCGAGGCGGCCGGCCAGGAATAGCTCCTCGTTTGTCATGCGCCCGGAGGCGATCATCGCAAGCCTCGGCGGCTCGATGGCACGCAATTCCCGCGCCGCAGTCGCAATCGCATCAGTCCACAGCGCGGGAGCGTTCTCGATCAATGGCGCCTTCAATCTGCGATCGTCGTGAATGTAGTGAAAATTCAGCCGGTGGCTGTCGGGCATCCAGCAGGAGTTGACCGCGTCGTTCTCCCGGGGAGTGATGCGATAGATGACGCCCTCACGGGAACCGATCAGGATGTTCGCACCCGTGCCGCAATTCACATCGATGCTCTTGGTCTCGCGAAGGAACCACACTCGCATGCGGAATCGGAAATCTTTGCTCGTGAGCGCACCCACCGGGCAGATGTCCACCGTGTTGAGCGAATAGTTACTGTCCAGCCGCTTCCCGGGATAGCATGTAAGCGTGCTGTGGCTGCCGCGATTGACGAATCCGAGCACGTCGTCTTGCGCCACCTCTTTCATGAAACGGATGCATCTCGAGCAGAGGATGCAGCGCTCGTCATCGAGTACGATGTGCCGCCCCAGATCCACCCGCTTGGGCTTCTTCACCTTTTCCTCGAGGAAACGGCTGTCGCCATTTCCGTATTCCACGCTGAACTCCTGCAGCCGGCATTCGCCCGCCTGATCGCAGATTGGGCAGTCGAGGGGGTGATTGATCAGGAGGAACTCCATCACTCCCTTTCGGCACTCCTCGGCGAGCGGGGAGTTCGTTCGCACCGCCATGCCCTCGCTGATATCCGTCGCACACGAGATCGCCGGTCGCGGGCTCCAGCTGATCACAGGGTGACCGTCGGGGCCGATCTCGGGCTTCCGGTCCGCGCCCATCTTCGGCATGCCGAGTTCCACCAGGCACATCCGGCAGTTACCCGGCGAGCTCAGCTTGGGATGGTAACAATAGTGCGGGACATATTTCCCACTGTGCATGCAGGCCTCGATGAGCCGCGTGCCTTTGGGAAATTGCTTCCATTCACCATCCACCTGAACATTCAGAAGTGGGACGTCCGTCTTCGTCGCGGGGGGAGTCGCGGTCGCCATGGCAACAAGACAGATGATCGATTTTTGCCCGATTGTCCACGCGCAAAAAATGCGGCGATTTACTGGGCGCTGTTCGACATTTCCCCCGACCCCGCAATTCGCAAGCTCCCGCTGGCTGCCGCGCAGAGGAAAACGATTACGAGATAATAATAGTTGCAGAATGCCTGCTTGGCAGTGACGAAAAAGATCAACCAGACCACCGCTCCGCCAGCCAGGAAGCGCAGGATGCCGGGCGCCGCCCCGCGCGAGACCACCCATGTCGCTGCCAGCGCCAGGGTGAAACAAAATGCCGGCGGTAGAATCACGCCCCATTCCCGATAGGCATCCACTGCAAGACTGAGCGCGTCGGGGCGTAGCGGATTGCGGAAGTGATAGGTCACTATCGCTTCCCAGAAGGCCGCCGGATTCCATAGGAAAAATGGGAGCGTGACCGCCACCGCAAGGCCCAACGTCCGCAATAGGAATGCCGGTCGCCTCGTCTCCGGCAAGGTGAGCCACATCAGTGGCAGCATGAGCGCGCAGAATTGCTTGCTCGCGAGGAATGCACCAAGCCAATAGGGAGCCCACTTCGATCCCCGGCACAGGCTCCAGACGAACCCCACGACGAAAAATCCGCAGAACGGTTCCACCCAGCCCTGCCCCACCATATAGATGTTGCGCGGCGAATAGAGATAGACCATGGCGAGGAGCAATCCCATTCGCCCCGGGGCAATCGCCATCAGCAAGATGGCCGTCCCAACCATGGCAGCAATCAATGCCCAGCGCGGATCTCCCAGCAAATGCGCGGGAAGGAAGAGCAGCAGCGCCAGCGGCGGATAGCTGTATCCCACGGTCACTTCCCCATTTATCACTACCCCGGGCGGGTAAAAGGTCTGAGCCATGGCGGGGCGATAAATGAGCGGATAGTGGATCGCATAGGGATTTTGCCCTCGTAGCAGTCCGTCGATCGCATGCTCCGTAAAGGTAAAGACGTCGCATTTCGGATCGCCGGCCACAAAAAGCGTCCAAAAACACGCTGCCGCAAAAAGTCCAAGCAGAACCACCGCACCGTATGCACGGAGACGGGGCCCCATAGCCAATAAGCAAACGGTCACTATCGCCGCCCCGATCACGATCTGCCGGATCGTGGTCGCCGGCGGATTCCCGGAAAGCGAGCCCCATGGCGCCCATGTCCCATTCAACCAGAATTCAATACCCAGGATCGCTATCGCCCCGGCCCCAAGCCCCCGCCTCGTGACGAGAAATGCCGGAATGCGCGCGAGCCCCACTCCTGTCCACGCGATTCCCAGTGCAAGTAGAACCGCAGCGAGCGAAAGAGGCGTGTATCGACCATTTCCAAAGAGCAACCCACTGCCAAGAATTCCGGCAGCTGTGATCCAAAATATCGCTGGAACTGGAAGAATCCATTCCGCGCCGATAGCCCGCTGGCTGGATCGGGCTGCAGGAGGAAACATGAGTCGCCATACTGCATGTCGGCCCCATCATGGCAATCTCGGATCATCCCGAATCCATTCCTCCGGCTGTCGAAGCTCAGAAATTACGCCTCCCGCCGAATGGCCCTTATGTTACGGAAATGTCACACAATTGGATTCGCAATCACGCTCAATTCCGTCCATTCCTCGGATGATATTGCCTTTACGGTGTCCAATCGCCATTGAAAGCTTGCACGACCAAACCGGTCGTATATACCCATCAGTCTTTAGAAGTCCCTTCACCCATGAAAAACCTGAATAGTAATCGACGGATGTCGCGGCCTGGCGCCGCAGGCATGATGATCGCCCTCCTCGCGGGCACGGCTGCTTTTGCGCAAGCCGGAACGACCACGACCCCGGCGGAGGTCCAGCCGCAGGAAGAAAGCGCGCTGGCCCAATGGTGGAACGGAAAGTATGCCACCGGCAACTGGTTTGGCGTGCGCGACGCACTCGAGGACCGCGGCATTACGCTCGGCGGCTCATGGAGCGGCACGTTCTATGGCGTCGTCGATGGCGGTCTCTACAACAAGGGACGTGGGTTCTTCGACGAGCAGATCAAGTTCAATGCGAATGTGAACTTCGGCAAATTGCTGAACATCGAGCCCCTCGAAGCGCTCACCGCCTTCGGTGAAGTGCGCTGGCGCGACGGTCTGAATCCGAACGTCTGGGTCGGTGCATCGCCGAACTTCCAGCCCTCGAACATCCAGAGCGGCAAGCAGTGGCGCATGACAAACTTCGGCCTGGCCTACTCGCCCACCCTCTTTGGCGTGAAGAACTTCTTCACCCTCACCGGCGGCTGGCTCCAGCCCCAGAGTTACTTCATCGACCAGCCTCTCTCGAAGCTCTTCGTGAACAACTCGTTCGCGAGCTCAAAGGGTGTCGGTGCGAATATCCCGTTCTCGTCCAGCTTCTCGAGTTGGGGCGGTATCCTGAAGATCAAGCCCTCCAATCTCTGGTACGCCCAGGGTGGTATGTTCATGGCTTATCCGCAGGCGACTTCCACGGCCAACCATGGTCTCGCTTTCGAAGGCTATGCCGAAGACCCGAGCCAGAATGGCCTCTATGCCCTCGCCGAAACCGGTCTCACTCCCAAGCTCGGCGAGTCGAAGCTCCCCGGCAAATACGCGGTCGGCAGCTACTTCTATGGCGGCTGGAACAATAGCTTCAACGGCGCCCGCTATCCCGGCCAATATGGCTTCTACTGGCAGGCCGATCAGATGCTGTTCCGCGAGGCCTCGCCCGAGACGTCAGCTCCCGTGCTCGCCAAGGGTCCGTCCGACGGCAAGTCCTTCAAGGAAGTCAAGGAAACCGTCGCCCCGGCCCCGCTCAGCGACCAGGGACTGTATGCGTTCAACCTCATCACCTTCGCTCCGAAGTACGACAATATCCTGCCGTTCTACTTCCATACGGGCCTCGTTTACAAGGGCCTCATCCCCGGTCGCGACAAGGACCAGGCGATGATCGCCTTCAGCTACGGCCAGTACAGCTTCTACAACATCGAGTCGCAGCAGAATAAGGGCAACGTGAACCAGCCGAACTACTCCGGCGTGCTCGAAGCGGGATACCGCGTGCAGCTCGCCCAGTTCGTTTACTTCCAGCCCTACATTCAGTACATCATCCAGCCAAAGGGAACCGGCAGCGTGGAGAATGCCACGGTCCTCGGTTTCACCAGCGGCGTGATGTTCTAAAGAGCCCGCAAATTTCACGCGCTCGTCGTGGGCAGCGTGAATTTACGTGATACCAGCTTCGACCGGCGCCTTGGAGGAATCCAGGGCGCCGGTTTCTTTTGATATGGCGCATCTGCGGGAGAGCTCTTCGGTGCGAAGTAGCTCCTGACTCGCCCCGGCCGGGCGATCAGTTCCGGTATCCTGTGCGGATCCCGCATCGTTCCAGGGCCTGCCGTAAGTCCTCGCCCCGCACCGGCTTCGTGACGAAGTCATCCATCCCCGCCATCAGGCATTTCAGACGATCGCTCGACAGTGCATTTGCCGTAAGCGCGATGATCGGAATCTTCGGATCCACCCCCGGCACGACACCAGATCGGATACGCTGCGTCGCTTGGTAGCCGTCGAGTATGGGCATCTGGCAGTCCATGAAGACTCCGTCGTATCGTTGCGCAGAGAGCGCCTCCAGGGCGCTTTCGCCGTTATTGGCGAGGTCCACATTATGTCCGAGCCGCCGCAACTGCATCCGCACCACCAATTGATTCGAATGATTGTCCTCGACCAGTAGGAGATTCAGTCTGTGAGGCCTTTTCTCAGAATCCTTGGCTGAGTCGGCCAGACTCGACACGGCGCTGTCCGAGGGATCGATCAGCCGCAACAAACATCGCTGCAACTGGCTCTTACGCACCGGCTTCACGAGGACGGCGTCGAACATCTCCTCCGACCCGTCGCATACATGCACGTCGGAGGAGGACATGAGCACCATCAGTGGCAGCGACGAGGATTCCTGTCGAAGTCGGCGTGCCAGGCTCAATCCGTCACAATCGGGCATGTACCAATCAAGCAGCAACGCCGCATAAGGGCCTCGATCGCGGAATGCAGACATCGCTTCATCCGCATTCTCCACCGCCTCCACGCTGGCACCAAGCCCCTTGAGCTGACCGCAAATGATCCTGCGATTGTTCTCATTGTCATCCACGACCAGGATTCTCCGTCCGCTCAAATCCCGGGCATCATTCCCCGTCATGGTCTGATCCGTCGCGACCGGCAGCTCGAGGTCAAACCAGAACCTCGATCCCAGCCCCTCGACACTCTGAAGCTCTATTATGCCTCCCATCAGCTCCACGAGCTGCCGCGAAATAGCCAATCCCAACCCCGTGCCGCCAAAGCGCCGCGTCGTGCTCGCATCGGCCTGCGTAAATGGCTGAAACAAGCGGCTCTGGGCTTCGTCCGATATCCCTTCTCCGGTATCGGTCACCGCGATTCGTATGGTGATCCGCCCCTCCTTCGCGAGCACCTGTTCGAGGCAAACGACCACCTCGCCATCGTGAGTGAATTTGATGGCGTTGCCTGCCAGGTTCATGAGGACCTGTCGGATCCGCCCCCCATCGCCTATAAGCCAATCCGGCAGCCGGGCATCACAGTCGCATATGAGTTCGATGCCTTTCTGATGCGCTCTCGGGGCCAGCAATACCATGCTGTCTTCCACTACCTGCCGCACATTGAATGGGTCTCGGTCGATATGCAGGCGACCCGCCTCGATCTTCGAAAAATCCAGGATGTCGTTGATGATTTCGAGCAGCGCGTCCGCGCTCTGCAAGACCACACTCCCCATTTCCCTTTGATCGGGCGAGATATCCGACTGCAACATCAACTCCGTCATTCCGATGATACCGTTCATCGGCGTGCGCAGCTCATGGCTCATGTTTGCCAGGAATTCACTCTTGAGCCGCGATCCCTCGACTGCCGCGTCCCGCGCCTCCGCAAGGTTCGCCTGTAGCACCTTGCGCTCTTCGATGTCTTTCTCCAGCTGCTGGTTGGCCTCACCCAGTTGCAGATTTGCCTGTTCGAGCTTCGCGGCTGCCTCGTCGCGGGCTCGCTTCACCCGCAACATCATTACGATCGCCGCTCCGAGTGCGACGAACGCCACCCCACCGGCCAGCCATGTAATCCTCCGAGTCTCTCTCGACAACCTCTCGACATCCCTCGTGCGCCGATCCAGGAGCCCGGCCTCGTCTTCGAGCATGCCCTCTATCACTCGCGAAATCGTATTGGCATTTTCCATGGTCGAGAGCACCTCGCGCTTCCGGATTGCCGGCTCGACCTGCCCCTGGACCCCGAGATTGAACAGACCCTGCAAGCGCCGAATCTGCTCGGTTACTAGACCGCCCAGCTCCTGAGCTCGCTGATATTGCGGGGGATTATCCTTCACCAGCTCGAGCAACTGCGGTCGCTCATCGCCGATCTCCCGCACCTCCGTGTCGAACTGCGCGATATGAGTTCCAGCTCCATCATTGTAATGGAACCGCTCGATCTGTCCCGCCTGGTTCAGATCGAGCTGAATGCGATGCAGCAGCTCTCGCACTTGGAATGTATGCCATACCCATGCCTGCTCAGCCACGAAGCTCGAGCTGATGACGACAGCGGAAATGCTCACCGATGCAAGAATGAGGATACCCGCGGCAAGCAGGGGCAGCACGAAATCGAAGTCGCGCGAGCTTGCGCGGATGGCGACAAACAACCCGACCGAAAGGCATAGAATCCCCACCATCGTGGGGATCGACATTCCAGAAAGATTCCCCCACTGATACGCGGGGCTCAGGCTAGTCACATATCCCAGCAGCGACATCAGCCCCAATGCCAGTGTGCCCGAAGCCAGTAATGGTGCAAGCGCCCGGAGTCTTCTCCCCGAGTTCAGCAGCCCCATTGTGAGTCCAGCCAGGATCAAGGCTGTCCCCGCATTGGGCGATATGCGCGAGGCCCAACCGTGCGGAGAGGAAATCAGCAGCCGATCGATGCCGTAATCCTTCCCGGTCACATACTGCGAAAGCGCGATCCCTATGAAAATCACCACTCCATATCCAAGTGCCTGGGCAATCCGCGGGCGGCCGAAGGCGTTCGCCACCAGCCCGATGCAAAGCGCGAGTATACAATACGCGGTATCCGGCACCATCGAGGAGTGCACCGGCGCCCATCTCACCAGCCCGTATATACCAAAGACAAGGCCGGCCACCCCCATCATGGCGATGCAGGCTGCGACCAGAGCAGCCGCGATCTGAATCGTTCGCAGCGTTGCGAATTTCGGAGAAACAGTCATCGCACTCGGCTTGCAAGTGCAATCATATCGGTTGGTATGGTTACTTGCCAGAGGCAAATCCAGGCGGCTCGTCCGTCAATTCCAATGTTCACAGCCTTCTCATCGAGTGGATTTCAAGGAAGGAATGAGGGTCTAATGTAACAAAATCGTCACACGAATACCTTTTCCCGCAGCGCAGTCTTCCGCATCATGAAGGTTCAACCCAAATCCCATACATAATGAAGACTCCCTTCTCGCTCGCCCTCGTGGTGCTTGGACTCGTCTCCTCTTCCCAGGCGGCCGTGCAGCTCAGTGGCGCCGGCGCCAGCTTCCCCGCCCCGCTCTATCAGCGCTGGGCCGTGGAATATAACAAGCTCCACCCTGACGTGCAGGTCAACTACCAGTCAGTCGGCTCCGGAGCTGGCATCAAGCAGTTCACCGCGGGAACCGTTGATTTCGGCGCCAGCGATGCCGCAATGACCGACGCGCAGATCGCGAAGGTGTCCAAGGGCGTCGTCCTTGTGCCCGCCACTGCCGGATCGATTGTTATCGCGTATAACCTGCCGGGCGTCACCGACCTCAAGCTCTCTCGTGATGCTTATGTCGGCATCTTCCTCGGCAAGATCACGAACTGGAATGATCCCGTTATCGCAAAAGCCAATCCGGGGGTAAAACTTCCCGATATGCCGATCAATGTCGCCTACCGTTCGGATGGATCGGGCACGACCTTCGTCTTCACAAAGCACCTCAGCGCAGTCAGCAAGGATTTTGCCGACCAGGTCGGTAGTGACACGACCGTGCCGTGGCCGGTCGGAGCTGGTGGCAAGGGCAATGAAGGCGTGACCGCCCTCATCAAGCAGGCACCCGGCACCGTGGGCTATGTCGAGTATGGCTATGCGGCCAATAACGGCCTGGCGATGGCTCAGCTCGAAAACAAGAGCGGCAAGTTCATCAAGGCTACCCCCGAGAGCGGCATGGCCACCCTCGCCAGCGTGGTCTTCCCGCCGAACCTGCGCATTTGGCCCGAGGATCCGACCGGTGCCGACGCCTATCCGATCGCGACCTTCACATGGCTCCTGCTCTACCAGCAGAATCCCGACGCCGCGAAGCTCGCCGCGCTCAAGGACTTCGTGAAGTGGGGTCTCACCGACGGACAGAAATTCGCCCCCGAGCTCGGCTACATCTCCCTCCCGGCGTCCGTTGTCGAAAAGGACATGGCCGCTCTCGATACGGTTAAGTAATTCCAATCAACCAGCGAAAAAATCATGGCCCGCGATTCGCAACCAACCGAAGCCGGAGGAATAAAAGTCTTCCGGCGCGGGCCTGATTTTTTCCGTCTCATTTGCGGAGTGGCGGCGGTCGCAACCGTCGCCACTCTCGCTTGGATGATCGGCGAGATCACCTGGCAATCCTGGCCCGCCATCGCAAAATTTGGCGCCGGCTTCATCGTCAACAATCGATGGATGCCAAGCCGGGAAATTTTCGGCGTCCTCCCTTTTCTTATCGGCACCGGGGTCACTTCTTTCATCGCCATCCTCATTTCCCTTCCCCTCGGTCTCGCCATTGCGATTTTCTTGAGCGAGAATTTTCTCCCTCCTCCCATCCGGCAGACCATTCGCTTCACGGTCGAAATGCTCGCCGCGATTCCTTCCGTCGTTTACGGACTCTGGGGCATCTTTGTCGTCGTTCCGATTGTGCGCGAATTTGGAATCTGGGCTCTGGCTCATTTCAAGCACACACCCGTACTGAATACTCTTTTCGCACCGCCCGCCTACGGCACCAGCACCCTCACCGCCAGCCTCGTGTTGGCCCTCATGATCCTTCCCACTATCACGGCGATCTCGCGCGCGGCGCTCGTCACCGTACCCCCCACTCTGCGCGAGGGCTCATATGCCCTGGGCGCCACCCGGTGGGAGACCATCTTTCGCGTCCTCCTGCCCACTGCGGCACCAGGCATTGTCGCCGCGAGCATTCTCGCCCTCGGGCGCGCCATGGGCGAGACCATGGCCGTCGCCATGCTCATTGGAAACAGCACGCGGCTCACTTGGTCTTTGCTCTCTCCCTCGGGCACCCTCGCCTCGCTGCTGGCGAATCAGTTCGGTGAAGCCTCCGGCCTCCAGGTAAACTCTCTGATGTATACCGCACTCCTGCTGATGCTCCTGACTTTGGGAGTCAATATGGTGGGCGAAGTTGTCCTGCGCTACACGCAACGCCAAACTGCCGGCATCCGCTGACATGGAAAATACCTTCACCGAAAATCTAGACTTTTTCCGCGGCGCCAACGCAGCGGGATCTGCCAGACGATCGGCTGGCAATCGGCTTCTCAACGTCGCCTGCATTCTCCTCGCACTGCTGACCTTTGTCCCACTCGTTTCCATCCTGATCCTCCTGCTGGAAAAGGGGCTTCCCCTTCTGAGTTGGGATGTATTCACCCAGTTGCCACCTGCTTCCGGCATGGAGGGCGGCGGCTTCGGAAATGCCGTCGTTGGCACACTCGTCATGGTTGGCCTCGCTCTCGTCCTGGCCGTCCCCTTGGGCGTCCTCTCGGCGGTCTATGCGAACGAGTACGCGCCCAACTCACGCCTGGCGCATGCGGTGAGATTCGTCGCCAAGCTCCTCACGGGTATCCCATCGATCATCTGCGGCGTTTTCGCCTATGCGGTCGTCGTTCTCACCACCGGCCATTTCTCCGCCTGGGCCGGCGGCGTCGCCCTCTCGCTCCTCACTCTTCCCACAATCTTTCTTACAGCAGAACAGGCCCTCATCGGAGTGCCCAAGGCCTACCGCGAGGCGTCGTATGGCTTGGGAGCCACGACCTTCCAGACGATCTGGCGGATCGTCCTGCCCGATGCACTGCCGGCGATCATGACCGGCATCATGCTTGCTACGGCCCGTGCAGCCGGCGAGACGGCTCCTCTCATTTTTACCGCGCTCTTCAGCCAGTACTGGATGCATTCGATTCAGGAGCCTACCGCCTCGCTCTCGGTGCTCATCTATAACTTCTCGTCACTTCCCTTCGCCCATCAGGTTCAAATGGCATGGACAGCGTCGCTCGTACTCGTAATTTTGGTAACGATTGCAAATGTGACGGCTCAACTCGCCTTCCGCAAAAAATGATGCCCTCGACGATGGAATCCCAAGCCACTGCCGTTACAAGCCCTGCTCAGGACGCCGATACCGGTGCCAATTTCCTCAAGGTCACCAGCTTCAATTTCTTCTACGGGAAAAAACAGGCGCTGTTCGACATCAGCATTTCCATTCCTCAGCGCCAGGTGACTGCATTCATTGGGCCATCAGGGTGTGGAAAGTCCACCCTGTTGCGGAACTTCAATCGGATGAATGAGCTCATCGACGGAGTTTCTCATCAAGGGGATATCACCCTCAATGGCCAGAGCATTTTCGATCCGAAACTCGAGCTCATCGCCTTGCGCCGGAGCATCGGAATGGTCTTTCAGAAATCGAATCCGTTCCCGAAGTCCATCTACGAGAATGTCGTCTACAGCCTCCGAATTGCAGGCCAGAACAATCGCAAGATGCTCGACGAAACAGTCGAACGCAGCCTGCGCGGCGCCGCCCTGTGGGACGAAGTGAAAGACCGCCTTCACGACAGCGCCCTCGGCCTCTCCGGCGGTCAAATGCAGCGTCTCTGCATTGCGCGGGCCATCGCGAATAACCCCCAGGTTCTTCTCATGGACGAGCCGTGTTCGGCTCTGGATCCCATCGCGACCGCCAAAGTCGAGGAACTCATCCATGATCTGAAGAAGTCCTTCACGATCGTCATCGTCACTCACAATATGCAGCAGGCCACCCGCTGCTCGGACAATACGGCCTTCTTCTATCTCGGCAAACTCATCGAGTACGACCGCACGACGAAGATCTTTTCCAATCCCAGCCAAAAGCAAACCGAGGATTACATCACCGGCCGCTTTGGTTGAGATTTGCCGTTCCCCGGACACCCACTAAAGTTCATACCCCATGCCAGACGGACCTCACATTTCCGGAAGCTTCGACAACGCCCTCCACTCGCTGCGCAACAACGTGCTCATGATGTCCCGCTTGACCGAGCGAAACATCGCGAATGCCGCAAAGGGACTGTTCGACCGTGATTCCGACCTAAGTAACGTCGTCATCGCGGATGACGAGGAAATCGACCTCCTCGAAATTCAGATCGATCGCGACGGCGTGGAGACTCTGCTACGATTCCAGCCAGTGGCGTCCGACCTTCGCAGAGTCGTCACCGCCATGAAATCGAGCGTCAATATCGAGCGCATCGCCGACCAGGCTGTGAATATCGCCCGCCGCTCGCGCAAGCTCAATGCCGAGCCCGCTCTTCCCATTGTTCACGCGCTCGAGCCGATGTTTGCCCATGCCACGAACATGTTCGGCGATGCGATCCGCGCGTATGCGGACGATAATGCCGACATCGGACGGAGCCTCAAGGCACGCGATCGCGAGCTCGATGAGCTGAATCGAAAGTTCGCGGAAGCCTGTACCGAACGGATGGCAGCGGAGCCACACGCGATACAGCGTTATCTCAACCTCATCTTCATCGCGCGATTCATCGAACGCATCGGCGACCATGCGACCAATTTGGGCGAAGACATCGTTTATTCCGTCGCGGCGGAGGAGATCCGGCATACCCAGGCCGCTCCGGTTTCGGTAGATTGAGACCTCCGCGCGGCATTTTCAGGGAATCGTCTGACTTTACACGCGGGAGATTTTCTGAAATGTGTCGCACATGCACACGCTAGGTCGCATTGCCCTGAGCGTCCTCATCGCGCTCTCCCTCCCCGCCTGCAACACCGCGCAGAAATACGCAAAGAACAACGCTGCTGGCTCCCAGTGGCTCAGTGCCCACGCAGGCGCTGCGGCCATTAATGTCTCCGGAAGGTGGAATGCTCCCGAATGGGGCGACACCTATTTCGTTCAACAGGGCGATCGGGTCACCGGCCATCTCGGCAAATATCTGGTCCGAGGTGTGATTTCTGGCCGCACGCTCTATCTCCTCGCGATCCAGGATGGATGGGTTTATTACTCCGTCGTAGCCGAAAAGGTCGATCGCTCGGCCTTCGAAGGTTATTACTCGGACTCCGTGCCCTTCACCGAGAAAGGCAAGACCCCCATCGCGATCGTCCGCGCGGTGCAGTAATAACCCAAACTGCTTCCCTGTAGTCACGCTTGCCCTGAAAACCGGGCAAGCGACTACGGAACAGTTCGACAGCAGTCACCTTTTAAGGAGCTAGGCCCGCCTCTCGGTCCTCTCGGTCCTCTCGGTCCTCTCGGTCCTCTCGGTCCTCTCGGTCCTCTCGGTCCTCTCGGTCCTCTCGGTCC
>Ga0068856_100001090_pt1 | contig 28642 bp, 26 predicted proteins | sample KBSCornC62_FD_66595 | JGI IMG/M metagenome (GOLD analysis project Ga0068856, IMG submission 66595) | Corn rhizosphere microbial communities from Kellogg Biological Station, Michigan, USA - KBS Corn C6-2 | ecosystem: Host-associated > Plants > Roots > Rhizosphere > Soil ... | reverse complement strand
ACCACTGATCGTCGATGAGGACTGCTATCGAGCAAGGATTGATGGTCTTTACTGCTCGCTACCACCTGCGTCGCGGTTACTGTGTTAGCGGAGCAACATAAGATCGTTAACCGTTTTAACGGTTTATTTGGTGCTTCCATTGGAACATATTGACGACACAGTGGTTCGAGGTGGTCGCAATGAAAAACCGTTGAAACGGTTACGCAACGATGATGACGTTAACACCGGGCTGAAGCCCGGTGAGAATGAGATTGAAGACTTTTGAAGCAAAGCCGTGTACACCAGAAAAAGCGAAGAATGCCGAGGCCGATGTTGAGAACGAAGGTAAATAAAGCCGCGCTGTTAATTGCGCTTCTTAGTCTATTGGCCCTCCAGCTGGTTGGTTGTAGCAGTAAACATTCCCCGCAACTGGCCCTGGCTGAAACACCGCAGCGCATTGTTTCGATAAGTCCCAGCGTGACTGAGATTTTGTACGGCATTGGTGCGTGGCCACAGGTCGTTGCCGTTTCCCAATTCTGCACATACCCCGATGACGTAAAGAACAAACCGCGAGTTAACGGTTGGGACAAAACGAATCTCGAACAAGTCATGGCGCTAAAACCGGACCTCGTAATAGGGGTTGATGCGCAAGAGCCTTTCCTGCGGGACAAGTTAACCGGACTAGGCGTGCGGGTGCTGTTTGTGAAGAGTCAAAATCTTGCGGATGTATTCGAGTCAATCGAAGAGATTGGTAAGTCGACAGGTCACGAGCAGGAGGCTGGGGAGCTCATAGTTAAGACACAGGGCGAGATCGACGCTGTACGCAAGACGGTCGAAAATCGCCAAAGAGCTCGCGTGCTCTGTGTAGTCGATCGCGTGCCCGGTACGATTCGCGAGCTCTACACCGCCACGCGGGGAAGTTATCTCGACGAAATAATTACGATTGCCGGCGGTGAATCAATCGCACCACCTGGAGAGCGCGGTTACGGGAAGATCACAAAAGAGGCAGCACTCACCCTCAACCCGGAAGTGATCATAGACATGGTCCAAGGCTCGAAAGGCAATTTTGGTGAAGACCCAATTGCCGTGTGGCGCGAGCTTGCGGAAGTGCGCGCTGTGCAGGACAAGCGTATCTACCCAATCACTGACGATTTCGCCATTCATCCAAGCCAGTTTGTGGGGCATACCGCACAATTGTTCGCGCGCGCCATTCATCCGGAGGCTTTTACTGATGGACGCTGACAGCGGTTCCAGCTCTATCCTCGAAGCGATTCATCTGTCGTTCGCATACTCGGCCGCCCCTGCAGTCGTTGATGTCTCCTGTTCGCTTCCGCGAGGAGTGCTGGTCGCGCTTATTGGCGCGAACGGTTCTGGCAAGTCAACTCTGGTTCGCTTGCTCGCCGGTCTGCTGGCACCGGCGAGCGGCGATGTCATCTTCAAGGATGCGCCATTATCACGACTTAATGTTCGCGAACGAGCAAAATGGATCGCCTACGTTCCGCAAACGACTGCAACAGTTTTTCCTTTCACAGCGCTGGAGGTTGTACTGACCGGTCGCAGCCCGTACAGCGGCAGATTCCGATTTGAGAGTTCAAAAGATGAAGAGATCGCGATGGCGGCACTTAATGCGCTTGATGCAGTCCACCTGTGGAACCGGCCGGTTACCGAGTTGTCCGGCGGTGAACGGCAGTTGGTTACTGTGGCGCGTGCGTTGGCTCAGGAACCGTCGGTCATGCTTTTGGATGAACCAGCGAGTTCACTTGATTTGAAACACCGGACGCAGCTTGCTCGGGCATTACGACGCTTGACGAATGAGCGACGGATTACGGTCTTAATGATTACTCACGACTTAATGCTGTTGGACTCGGCCGCCGATCTTGTGTTCGCGATGAAGTGCGCCCGTTTGGTCGCTAGCGGTGCACCCGATGACGTACTTAACGACGGTGTGCTCGGTGACATTTACGACGCACCGGTGCGCACGAAGCGAACTGCGGGTCGTACTTTTGTTTGGTCGGAATTGTAATGCCTAATCAGGACGAAATCGCTTTGAAGAAGGCTGAAACACTGACGTCGAAATCTGGAGAGTTGAAGTCTCCTCGTTCTGCAGATCAAGCGCGACGCGGCGTATCGGTTCGTTTGCGGTTTGCCATCCCGCTTTTGTTTTTGATTCTGGCTGTATCTGTTTTGATAGGTCTCTACATCGGTTATCAACCTCTCGATCTGACCGCACTCAAAAGCGATCCGATCGCTCGCGCGGTGTTCTTTCGACTGCGAATGCCCCGCGTGTTAATGGCGAGTGTGGTGGGCGCATCTCTGGCAATGGTTGGTGCGGCTTTGCAAGCACTGTTTCGCAATCCACTGGCTGAGCCCTTCACGCTGGGAGTATCAGGTGGTGCTTCGCTCGGCGCGAGTTTGGCAATTGTGCTGGGATTAGGAATCAGCGTCGCCGGTGTACCGATCATTTTTATCGCGGCTTTCTTCGGTGCTGGTCTATCCGTCCTCTTTGTTTACAGGCTCGCTCATTCGGGAACTGGTGTCATGTTGCCCGGTGCCTTGCTGCTCGCTGGCGTCGTGTTGAATCTCTGCGCATCTTCGGGTGTGCTAGTCATTCAATACCTTGCCAACTATGGACGCGCCCTCCAGATTCTGCGATGGCTGATAGGTAGTCTGGATGTGGTGGGTTTTGACTTGATCTGGCGCATGCTGATCCTACTTATTCCCGGCTGGTTGATTCTTGGATCGTATGCGCGCGACCTTCACTTGCTTGCGACTGGTGAAGAGTCAGCAGCGAGCCTCGGCGTAGACGTGCGTCGCACCGAGCGAATGGTCTTCATCGCTAGTTCCTTAATCGTTGGTGTGACGGTTTCCGTGGGTGGCAGCATCGGTTTCGTGGGCTTGATCGTCCCACACGCGGGGCGGCTTCTGTTCGGTCAGGATGTGCGATTGCTGCTGCCAGTGTCATTCCTGTTAGGGGCAGCTTTTCTTGTATTGGCTGATACGCTGGCGCGGGTTGCCATCTCCCCAGCGGAGTTGCCGGTCGGAGCGATTACTGCCTTGTTGGGTGGTCCAGTATTTCTCTTCTTGCTAAGACGCCAGCGACGCTACTCGGCGATGTAAATATATTGATGACTGCAAGAGCTTTAATGGTCTTGGGAACGGCTTCGGACGCAGGCAAATCGCTTACGGTGGCGGCGCTGTGTCGCATCTTGCGGCAGGACGGCTTCGACGTCGCTCCATTCAAGGCGCAGAACATGGCACTTAATTCATTTGCCACTCAGGAAGGTCATGAGATTGGACGTGCTCAAGCAGTGCAAGCGCAAGCGGCTCGTCTTGAACCGCACGTTGATATGAATCCGATTTTACTGAAGCCGACTTCAGATGTGGGCTCGCAGGTGATCCTGAATGGCAAAGTGATGGGCAACTTCAAGGGCGTCGATTATTACGAACTAAAGCCGCTGCTGCTCGAAACCGTGAGCGCAGCATATCAGCGCCTCGCAACACGCCACGAGATCATCGTGATCGAAGGAGCCGGCTCGCCGGTTGAGATGAACCTTAAAGATCGTGATGTGGTGAACCTGCAGATGGCTGAGATCGCAAATGCGAAATGCTTGTTGGTGACGGACATTGATCGCGGCGGGGTGTTTGCCTCGCTGGTTGGTACCTATGCTTTGCTCGAACCTATCGAGCGTGCGCGATTTTGTGGCTTCCTCATCAACAAATTTCGCGGTGACATTAGCCTTTTCCTACCCGGTATTGATTATCTGGAAGAGCGGCTGTCGCAGCCATGCCTCGGAGTGATTCCATACTTGCACAATCACGGCATCGACGATGAAGACAGTGTGTCCATCGAACGACGTGCTGTGCTGCCGCCAAACGCTCCCAGCGATGAAGAGAACCTTTCAGTGTGCATCGTTGGACTGCCCTACCTTTCCAACTTCACCGACTTTACGGCGTTGGAGCACTTAACGAATGTGAGCCTCTACTACACACGACGGCCCGACGAAGCTCGCTTTGCTGATGTAATGATTCTGCCTGGCAGCAAGAACACCATCTCGGATCTCCTTTGGCTCAGAGAAAACGGTTGGGAACGGGTGATCGAGGAACATGTTGCCAGTGGTAAGCCACTGTTAGGCATCTGTGGCGGCTTCCAAATGTTGGGTCGCGAGATACGAGATCCGCATCGCACGGAGAGCGACGTCGAGTTGGTGTCAGGCCTAAATGTTCTAAATGTAACTACGATTCTGGCGCGCGAAAAAATCACTAGCCAGGCGACCGCGCGCTTTTCTGAGTCCGCTTGTTTTGACCGTGACATGGTCGATCCCTTGTTCACGGGTTATGAAATCCATTTGGGAGACACGGCACTGGGAGAGGGTGTCCAGCCAGTCTTTCAACTTCAGCGATTGGGCGAGAAAGAGAGTCTGCACGATGGGGCCAGCAGCGATGATGGCTTGATCTTCGGTACTTACCTGCATGGACTTTTTGATTCTTCTGAAGGCCTGACTGCGGTAGTAAACCACTGGCGAAGAATTCGCGGAAAGAGCGCTTCGACAATTGTGGTTGATCCACTTGCCGAACGTGAACGGCGATACGACGCGTTAGCGGATCACTATCGACGCAATTTGAAATTGGATCTTATTTATCGCGCGCTTCCTAACTTATGGACCGATGGCTGGCTACGCTGAATGTCGAGGTGACTTCACATACATGAATAACAATTTTAACTCCTATCCACGGCGGATTGTCTGCCTTACCGAAGAAACAACAGAGACGCTTTATTTGCTCGGTGAACAGGATCGTATCGTGGGCGTGTCGGGTTATACCGTGCGACCCCCAGAGGCGCGACAGAAACCCAAAGTCTCTGCGTTTATCAATGCAAAGTTCGATAAGATTCTCGCCCTCGAACCGGATCTGGTCCTGGCATTTTCTGACCTTCAGGCCGACATCGCAGCAGAGTTAATCCGACGTGGCGCCACCGTATTGACGTTCAATCAGCGTAGCGTCACACAAATCCTGGAGATGATTCTAACCGTGGGCCGCATGATCGGTTGTGCAGAGAAAGCCATGGCCTTGGTAGCAAGTCTCCAAACAGAACTAGAAGTCATCGCCGCGTCAGCGTCGCGTCTTCCGGAGCGGCAAAGAGTACTTTTTGAAGAATGGTACGACCCACTCATCTCCGGCATCCGCTGGGTTGAAGAGTTAATTGAGATAGCCGGCGGCGAATGTATCTTCTCCGAACTACGTCAGCACCAGGCCGCGAAGGACCGGATCGTCAATCCTGCAGACGTGATCGGTCGCGATCCGCAGGTCATCATCGGTTCGTGGTGCGGTCGCCAGGTAAAGAAGGATTTGATTCGCCGGCGTGACGGATGGCAGAACATCAGTGCGGTACGCGATGATCACATCTACGAAATTAAGTCGGCGTACATTCTTCAACCTGGCCCAGCAGCGTTGACGGAAGGGTTGCGACAGATCCATGCCATCCTGGCGCACTCGATGAACGTGGAAATCGATCAAAAATTACTTCCAAGAGAAAAGACCGACGTCGCCTTGGGACTTGGCCGAGTTAATACTTGCTCGCAGGCAGAAGTTGCTTAAATTCGACCAATGTCTCAAACGACAAACGCGAATAACCGCCTGATTCTTATTATCGGTGGTGCTCGCGCAGGCAAAAGCTCGTTTGCACTACAACTCGCTGCAAGACAGGAGCGCATGTCGAGCATTGCTGTGTGCTTCGTCGCAACCGCGCAGGCCCTGGACGAAGACATGACTATTCGAATCGCGAGGCATCGTACCGAAAGGCCGGCACACTGGCGAACAATTGAAGAGCCCTTTCAGCTCGAGGAAGCGTTACGACAAACTGCTGGAGCTCAAGTCGTAATAGTTGATTGTCTAACGTTGCTGGTCTCCAATTGGTTGGTGCGCGATGGAGAGCAATGCGAATTGAAACTGAAAAAAACCATTGATGCGTTTCTGACAGTAGCGCAGGGTCAGCAGCAAACGATCATTTGCGTTTCAAATGAAGTTGGCCTGGGTCTGGTGCCGGAAACATCAGTCGGTCGACTCTATCGCGATCTATTGGGTCGTGTGAATCAGCAATTTGCACAGGCCGCCGATGAGGTCTACATGATTGTCGCGGGTCTTCCTTTGCGAGTGAAGCCTGTTGCAGAGACAGTTGTGGCGCCACCGATAACATGAACGAAACAGCAGCATCAATCAAGTCTAACTGCAGTCAAATAGAACCGCTGGACCAGTCATGGATTGCGACAGCCTGCCAGCGGCAACTGACACTGACTAAACCGCCAAAAAGTCTCGGACGTCTCGAAGAGATCGCAAACCGGCTTGCGGCCATCCAGCAAACAACAACACCGAGCGTTTCACGGAAGCGCATCTACGTCGTCGCCGGAGATCATGGTGTCACAGCGGAGGGGGTTAGCGCCTATCCGCGTGAAGTGACCGCGCAGATGGTAGACAACTTTTTGAGTGGCGGCGCGGCGATCAACGTACTAGCACGTCACGGGGAGATTGAGGTCAAGGTGGTTGATGCGAGTGTCGATGCTGATTTGTCTGAACGCGCAGGTCTGATTGATCTTAAGAATATGCGCGGGACGGCGAACTTGGCGCGTGGTGCGGCAATGACGCGCGAAGAAGCGGAGCGGCTAATCCTTTCGGGTATCGAGCTAGCGCAGTCGGCCAAGACTGAAGGAATCAACTTGCTCGGTATTGGAGAGATGGGTATCGGGAATACAACTGCCGCCAGTGCTATTACGGCCGCCCTCACAGCAAAAGATCCAGCGCTCCTTACTGATCGAGGTACAGGGGTGGACGACGCGCGTTTGCGTCATAAGATCGAAGTTATTCGGCAGGCACTCGCCATCAATCAACCAGATCGTTTCGATGCCATGGATATACTTGCAAAAGTAGGTGGTGCAGAGATAGCAGTAATGATGGGTCTCGTAATTGGCGCGGCGGCCGAACGAATTGCAGTAGTGGCTGATGGCTTTATTTCTACGGCGGCTGCAGCCCTTGCTGTCACATTGTGTCCCAACTCCCGGGGCGTTCTATTCGTCGCACATCGCTCTGTTGAGCAGGGACATACTGCGCTGATCGACTTCATAGAGATACCGCCATTGCTTGATTTGGGAATGAGACTTGGTGAAGGCACGGGTTCGGCGTTGGCGATGCACATCATCGATGCCTCAGCAAAGCTGCTTTGTGAAATGGCGACCTTCGCGGAAGCAGCGGTAAGCGACAAGAATTGAAACCGTCACTCTTCATACAGCGACCGCTGGTAGCCATTCAATTTTTGACTCGCTTACCCGTGCCTGGAAATTTGTCAGCTTCGGAAGCAGAACTGGGCCGCGCTTCCGCCTTTTTTCCGCTCGTGGGAATCATCGTCGGTGGTGGTGCCGCAGTGGTCTTCGTCCTGGCAAACTATGTCTTGCCGCTTTCAGCGGCCGTATTACTCTCGATCATCTTTGCACCCTTCTTTACCAATGCATTTCATGAAGACGGTCTGGCTGATACGTTCGATGGCTTCGGTGGTGGTTGGACCAAAGATCGAGTGCTTGAGATCATGCGCGATAGTCGTATCGGCACTTACGGTACGCTGGCGCTGATCTTTCTGGTCCTCGGCAAGTACAACTTCCTTTCGCTCTTGCCGCCACGCCAAATCTGGCGTTGGCTCATCGTTGCTCACACTGCCAGTCGCTGGACGGTCCTTCCGCTATCTGCCTGGTTGCCCTACGCACGAGCTGAAGGTCAGGGAAAGCTCGTCGCAAAGCAGATTGGCGCGTCGGCAATCCTGATCGGCTCCGGCACGCTGCTCCTCACCTTTTTGTTATTGTCGTGGAAGGCAGCCATTGCCGTACTAGTTGTCACACTTCTAGTTACGTTTCTGTGTGGGCTATATTTTCGCGCGCGCCTGGAAGGCATAACTGGCGATTGCCTCGGTGCAGCGAATCAGCTTGCTGAGGTCTCCCTGTATTTGACCGCTGTGGTGCTGCTGCGATTCAGTCTGCTTTGATGAGTGAAATACACTTCTCAGAACGTCTGCGTCTATATCTAATCCGACACGGCGAAGTTGAAAGAGCCGAAGACGGAAAGGTGTTTGGACACACAGATGTCGCACTTTCAGAGCGCGGACTTGAGCAGTCGCGCAAGCTGGCGGACAGGCTGGCGTCCACGGGACTGCAGGCAGTCTATTCAAGCGATCTTCGCCGTTCGGTTCTGCTGGCGGAAATGATTGCTGGTCGACATGGACTCGAACTGCAACAAGACCCGTTGTGGCGCGAGATCAACATGGGAGAGTGGGAAGGGCGTAGCATTGCTGACCTATACAGCGAGGCCACCGAACAGGTGCAGCAGCTATTTACTGATCCATATTCCTTCACGTATCCGGGAGGCGAATCGTTTTCTACCTTTGCTGTAAGAATACAAGCGGCGTTGGACCAGTTAGTGGCGGCTCATCCGAGGGGAGAAATTGCGCTCATAACTCATGCAGGAGTATGCCGTGCGATCATAGGAAGCGTGTTGGAGATGCCCATGCGCACCTGGCTCCGGCTTGCGCAGGACTACGGTTGCCTGAATGTGATCGATTGGTACGATCTTAATCCAGTACTACGGATTCTCAACTTCGAAGTGGAAGTAAGCCAGAGGACTGGATTTTCGCGATTTGCTTTTTCACGGATGTCTCCCACGACGCCTAAATGATCATAGTCAGTTACATTCGCTCATACTCGCCGGCCGCCACTCGATGAGGGCCCACCCAAGAGGCGACTCTCAGTTTTGCTCTTACTTTTCGTCGAGAACAAAGGTGATTTTCATGATGACCTTGTAGGCCGAGATATTTCCGTTCTCGATTTGCACTTCCTGCTCTTTGACCCAGGCGCTGCGAATCCCGTGAAGCGTTTCGTTGGCGCGAGCCACGCCTTGCTTAATGGCGTCCTCAAAGCTTTCATTGGAACTCGAACTGATTTCCGTGATCCTTGCTACCGACATACCCGTGCTCCTTTTCACTTACTGATTACTCCACAGGCGATGCGATCGCCAGAATTTCCTGATGGATCTGTCTTCATATCATCAGCTTTTGCGTGGATGACTAGGGATGTGCCGCCGTTGCTGAATAATGAATCGCTGTTACTCCCCAAATTCACGCCAGGATTTGTGATCGTTATCTGGGCCGTTCCATCAGAACCTACAGTGAAGTTATTCATATCACCGGCGTGTGGGCCCATCGGATTTTTCAGCCCATGTTGTTTACCCCCAGGATTAAAGTGCGGACCTGCGGATTGAAAAGCCGGACCTTCACATTTGGCCATCTGGTGAATATGAATGGCATGCTCTCCCGGCGGTAGATTCTTAACATCAAGCATGATTTGCACACCCGTGCCCGACGGCGAGATTTTCGCAATGCCGACGCTTTCACCCTGACCGTTCTTTAACTGCACTGTCATCATGTTCTGTGCACTACCATGAGATAAGAGTAGGATGGCAAAAGTTATTGAAGCCAGCCACACAAACATTTGTCGTTTCATTCCGACCTCCAACGTTTTTCAAAAGGCTTGTGATTATTCAGGGGCGGATTTAAGACAGGGTAAGGGGAACTTCCACGATGTGTTTGCCAGTCTTTGGCAATTGATAAATCCGTGATAACAACATCCGTATATCTTCGTGCGTGATAATCGACAACGAGTACAAACCAAGCGGTAAACTCGATTCCTGACAGAATTGCGCGAATTGTCTTTTGGAAGCGGCGGCGGATGTGTCGAGCGAAGACAGATACAGGAAGTCACTTTTTGCTAATGCCGTTCGCGCAGAGCCTTTGATTTTCCCACCCTCCGAGCGGGCACACATGATCGTTACCTCAGCTGTGACGTACTCAAGAAAGCTGTTTCCTTCAACAATCACTCCGTCGGCCTCAACACGCGCGAGAGCCTCCCTGATTCCACGCTCAACTTGATCGTCCTTAACGATCACCCAATGCACGTTCGACGCCCCGGCATCCCAAAACCGTCCGGTATCTTTGCCCGCTTCATAATTAGATTCGCGCCCCGATCGAATAACCGGCTCGTCGCGGAGCAGGTCGCTAACACAACATCCGGCGGGATCTCTGCCACAGGACCGATAATGACCACGAGTGAGCTTAATCGCTTCCCAGCCAGGTAATTGCCTGAGTAGTTCGCAGACGAGCGTCGTCTTCCCTACATTCGATGAAAACCCGCTGACGGCAACGATAGTCGGTGGACGTTTCATAAATTTATTTTCGACTGGCGGCAGCCACACTACGCGTGGGATCGGCACCCTCCCAGCTCACATCGGCAGTTGGACCATAGATAGAAGGCACCTTTCTATTCAACATACGTAAATAGACTCCAAGCTGTGCGCGGTGATGGGCGGTGTGCAAAACGCGACGCCAGAAAATCCAGATACGTTCACGTTCCACATCGAAAAATGGAACGACTGTAAGCCACCACTCTTCGCTTTGCTTTGCCAGGAAATTCAGGCGCGAGCGTGAGAGTTCAACCATACGCGACGCATAACCCCTCGGTGTGCGGTTCGACGGCAACACCTCGTCCGCTGGCACTTCCGGCAAACCCAGGAATTCACCGAAGAATCGCCGCGCCGATAACAACTCATGCTCAATAGTCTCGGCTGCTGTGCTGGCGCGCGGATGCGGTTTGAAAGAGAGATCAGCTTCCGTGAATTCGGTCCAGACCGAATTCAGTTTGTTTGCTTCGCTAGCATAGGTCCTTAGCATATGTTGAAAAATGCGAGCTGAAGCACTCGGTACCTCTGCATCTTTAATAGCAACGTCTTCGTATTTCATCATTCGCTTCAACGAGGAGCTTTGCACAAAAAGCGAAAATCCCTCACACGGAAGTGTGAGGATGCTTCAAGTCCCCTCTACCAATAACGGCTAACGAACTGATCAATCCCGCGCACGGCAGTGCGGGGATCGTTCAAGTCCACACTATTCATCTGAACCTTCCGTGAACATAAATCTTCAAAACAAGAGCAAACCGAGCAACAGAGCAGGCAAAATCATGAATAGATCCGACTTGAACAATCCCTACACTGCCGTGTAGGGGATTTTCGCTTTTTGTGCAAACCCTCCAACGAGGCATGCCTTCCTCCAACCGCGAGAAGACCCCTCGCTTGATTTAAAACGTAAAAATCGCGGCAAACTCCGAGCGAATGTTGTGCGTGGTGTAGCTCGGTATTCCACGAAACAGTGGCAGCAGTCCCGCGCGTAAATCGGCACGTGTACGGTAATATCCTTGCTCATAGCCAAAGGTTACCCACTGATTCCATTTGTATTGAATATTGCCTGAGAAAAGATCACTGCGCCCTCCGCGCGCGCCGAATCGCCGCGCGTCGTGTGCATTCGCCTGATCACCACCGTAATAGAGAAATGCATTCCATCCCGCGTTGCGTCCTTTGGGATCTGCGTCAAATATCCGCGACAACGGAAAACCGATTTGTATAAAGCCGCCCTGCGCTCGTACTGGACGTTGCGGGGCCACTACCGCAACGCCGTCCCGCAACCCAAACACTACGGTCGAAGCGCCGTCGATGGACGTGGCCGTAACGGTGCTGGTCAGTCCGGCTGGGTCGTTGAAAATCGAAAGAAGTTGGCCTGCAAGGAAAAAGCGTAGATCTGAGCCACCATAGTACTTGCCAACTACGGTCACGAAATGAGTCGGCAGCTGAAGTTCTGCGGAATATCCGTCACTATTGCTACTAACTTCAGCGCCATTGGGAAAGACAGCTTTGAAACTGGCTGGCACGTTTGCGGCAGTAACGATTGCTGTTCGTTTTGCGTGCTCGAAGCTTACGATGAATTGGGCCGGCGTGACGTTATCAGCTTGGTCGAGTTGCCACTGAAATACGGCGCGACCCTGAATCCCTGGCTGCTGCGAATCGGCCCCCTGTCTTTCACCGAAAGCGAGTTGATTAGCAACGTCAGCAGGCAGATTTCCAAATGCGGGCAGCACAATCGCGAATTCGGGCTGGAATTGGACACCGCGTGAACCGCCGAATTTGTGATTGAAACCAAATCGCGCTTGTGGAATGCGAGTGTAGGCAGCACCGTAACCAATGCCCCCGAAGTTTGTATTTTCGATCATGTTCGGCATCGTTGATGACACAAAGGGTGACCAGTCCTGTCCGAACAACGCAAAAGCGCTATTGCTATCACTGAATCTGCGATCAATCCTGACCCATGCCAAACGCAAGGAGGGCTGACTTGAACGAATCGAAGTGATGTTGCGATTGTTCACTCGAGTGAAGTCACCTTCGAAATCAAACTCAATCTTTCCAGTTATTGTCGTCTTTGGAGCCGGATCGACCCATTCGAAATTCGCACCGAGCCGCAGGCCGCGTGCGCGCACATGAAACTCCGGTGAATTGTTTGGACCGGTATCAGCAGCCAACAACGGCAAAGGAAAATCATTTCCCTGTGGCGAAGATGAATCATGAATGATGCTCGTCTTGAAGATGCCGTAAAACTTAAGCCGCGCGCCCGTGGCTAGTTTGATATCCGGAATCAAACCTTCGCGTTTCGGAACATCGATACCAAGGAGACGGGTCGGCGCCACTGCGGCGATTACTTTCGGTGGACTTGGCTGTGGTTCAGCTGAGGCTGGTGTTGATGGAGTTGTTTTGTACTCTGCAGTGATCGTCTTCATCTCCGGCATCGCGGCCGTCGTTCTTACTGCTTCGAATTCCGCAGCGGAGATCACGCCCTTGTCGCGCAAGACTGCTGCCAGCCGATCTCTTTGCTCCGTGGTCGATGCATTGGCCGTAATTGATCGAGCCTCAGCGGACGTAAGTATTCCCTTTGCTTCCAGGACGCGGACAAGCGGATCAGTCGCGGTATCGGCTTGTGCGAAACTGATTAATGAACCGATCTGGATAACGATTACGATCAAACCGAATCGAACACACGAACTCATGATCGGATCCTTTCTGAGATTCAAAAGATCTGGGTTTAGCAGTGCTGTTTCAGGGTTTCGTTGGGGGAACTACAAATTATTCGTGCCGATCTTCGATTGCTCGCTCACGCTCAAGCTGATGTTGTTTCTCACGTTCATAGACTTCACGTGGATCGCGACCGGTCACGTCACGATACCAGCCAGGATGATGAGTCCAGGCCCATTTCTCCGTAACAGTGCCATCGGTCATAGAGTGAAAGGTGCCCGGCTGGTGCGAAGTGCCTTCGTATACGTGAATGATGAATCCTGCAAGCATCAGCAGGGCGGCCAGATCGTGTACGACATAACTTAGGGCGACCAACCATCGCGCAACAAGGTGATCGAACCACATCAGAATGCCCGTAATGACAAACAGCAGCGCACTCAGAACAATGAGCCAAAAATAGAGTTTCTGGCCGCCGTTAAAAAAACCGACCTCTTCAGGCTCAACGCGGTGCTGATGTGTTGTGTATTCCTTGAGATGCTTAAGCCAGCGACGATCCGCTGTAGTCCAAGCCATCGGGCCAAACCAGTTGAGGAATTGAAAAAAGAAAAATATAACGAACAGCAGACCGAACCACGGATGAAGCAGGCGGGTTCTTGGGCCTCCACCAAACAATGGAGTCAACCATCGGTAGAGCCATGGGGTATAGAGCGCAAACCCTGACAACAACGCCAATACAAAGAAGATCGCCACCGACCAGTGCAACACGCGCGTGTAAACGGGGTGGCGCAACAGTTCACCACGATGGACGAGGGTCTCGCCTACGCGATCTGCTTCACGTCGCGCACGTTCATCGAAACGTTCAATCGACGCACTCACGGCAACTCCTTTCGTTTCGCCTCAACGGTACCCGGTTGTGTGTCAATGAGTGGTGGCTCCTCCGGTTGTGGCAATCTTGGCCCAAAGGAGACACGATGAAAGAACACTCCAAGAATTCCCAGCAACCCGAGCCAAAGACCGACCGGCTTCGCAATCCATTTCCAGTAGGTATAGCTCGGCGGAATTACGGGGTTCGCCGGCAACCCGTAGCGTTCGGGATTCTTCGCGTCATGCAGAACGTAAATGACGTGCGTGCCACCGATGGATGTTGGATTGTAAACACCTGCGTCCGCAAAACCGGATTGCTCGCGTAGCTGCTTTGCACGCAACCCCGCGATCTGCACCATGTCTGATTTGGTCCCGAACTTTAGACATCCCGTTGGACACGCTTTGATACAGGCAGGCTCTAAACCTTCACCAACCCGATCAGAGCACAGCGTGCACTTGTAGACTTTGTTTGTCTTTGGATGAAATTTTGGAATATCGAATGGACAACCGGAAATGCAATAACCGCAGCCAATGCAGTTATCTTGTTGAAAGTCGACGATGCCGTTTTCATATTTGATGATGGCTCCATCTGCCGGACATGCACGGAGGCAACCGGGATCTTCGCAGTGCATGCACTGATCCTTCCGCATAAGCCACATCAAATTGCCATCGCGTTGATCCTCAACGAACTTGATCAAATTGTAATAATTCCACTCGGTGGTGGGCATCGTCTGGTACGTATCGTTGAAGGTGGTTTCTCGAAACGGATGATCATTCCATTCGACGCAGGCGACTTCGCAAGCTTTGCAACCGATGCAGGTCGTGACGTCGATATATTTACAGACTTGTTCTTCGCGTCGCGTACCGGCGCCAGGCACAGGACCGGGATGCGCCGAGATCTCCTGAATTTGAAATGTGCGTGGGTTACTCATTTCATGCCTTCTCAACCTTCACCAGAAATCCTTTGAACTCTGGAGTGTAGGCATTCGGATCGATTGCGGCAGGTGAAAGCTGATTAGCCGGCGTCAGCGCGGTTTTACCTTCATCCTCCGCAATGCCTCGATAACCCCAGTGAATGGGAATTCCGATCTGGTAAGTCTTCTTGCCATCGATCATCATCGACTTGATTCTTTTCGTTACCATTGCTTTGCCGATATAAGTCCCGCGCGCGCTGCTGATTCTCAGCTTCTCTCCACCCGTTATTCCCATTTCGTTGGCGAGTTCCGCCGGGACTTCGACGAATGGTTCAGGTACCAACTGCACATTCATCGGGTTGTTTTTCGTCCAATAGTGGTAATGTTCGGTTAGTCGATATGTCGTGCAAACTACATTGAAGCCCTGTTCCGGTGTGCCTAGTTTGTCCATGTCGGACTTGAACTTTTTGGCAACTGGATTGTTCGATTGCTGGGGATGCAGAGGATTAGCGATTGGACTTTCCACCGGCTCGTAATGCTCCGGGAATGGGCCATCGGCAAACGCGGCGAGCGGACCGAAGATGCGGCCCACGCCTTCAGGATTCATGATGAACGGTCCCATGTGATCTGAAGGTTTGGAATCGACTTTAAAATCGGGTACGTCGTTGCCAACCCATTTCTGTTGCCCTTCGTTCCACCAGACTTGTCGACGGTCGCTATCCCATGGCTTGCCATTAAGATCGCATGATGCGCGGTTGTACATGACACGCCGATTCGCTGGCCACGAGTAACCCCAATTTGGATAGATGCCGAGTCCGGATGGATCTTCTGTGCCGCGTCGCTGCATTTGCGCACCCGCCTCAGTCCAGGAACCTGAATAGAGCCAATTCCCGCACGCGGTTGTCCCGTCATCTTTCAGCCAGGCGAAGCCCGGCAGTTGTTGCCCTGCTTTGACAGTGACGCCTGGCTGCGTATCAAGGGTCAGATCAGCGAGCGCCTTCCCGTTGATTTCCCTGGCGACCTCCGCCAGCGATGGATTCTCTGGAGTTGTATAACCCCAACTGAGATTTAGAATGGGCTCCGGAAACTTGCCGCCCTCTTTCTGATAGAGGTCTTTCACCTTCAAGAAGATGCGAGCGAGTATTTCCTGATCGACCTTCGCGTCGCCGGGCGGCGGCAACGCCACATATTTCCATTGCAACCAACGAGCAGAGTTCACGAAAGTACCATCCTTTTCCGCGAAACCTGCGCCTGGCAGCCGATAGACCGTCGTGTTGATTTGCTTCATCTGATCTTTCGTCGTCCCCGGCGCGTTCCAGAATTCTGCGGTCTCTTCCGGATACAGATCGCACACTACGAGAAAGTCAGCTTTCTTTAAGGCCTCGATGTTCTTGCGTGAGTTTGGTCCGATAGCCACACCGTTCATGCCAAACGCGAATAGGCCTTTGACCTTGCCCGCGTACATCTCATCCCACATGTTTGTCCAATCGAACTTGCGATCGATCTTTGGAAGATACTGGTAGTTGAAATCGTTCTCTTTCTTTGCCGAATCGCCATACAGCGACTTCAGAAACGAAGCCATGAATTTCGGTGTGTTGGACCAATAGTTATACGAGTCCCACTCGCTCGGTTTCGACGCAGTCGGTGTTGTCCGTTTCAGGAAAGTCGCAAGATCCGTATCAGACGGCTGCGGGATCTTTAGATAACCCGGAAAGATGTCGAACACGCCGCCCATGTCTGTTGCGCCTTGAATGTTCGAGTGACCGCGCAAAGCGTTGACACCACCGCCCGCCCGTCCGACATTCCCGAGAAGCAGTTGCAGAATCGCGGCCGTACGAATGATCTGCGTACCAAAGGTATGTTGTGTCCAACCGACTGCGTAGATGATGGTGGCCGCTTTCTTCATGTCGCCATTCTTGCGCACTGACGTGAAGAGGTCGGCGGCCTTCAAAAACTGATCTTTGGGAATGCCCGTAATGCGCTCAACCATTTCAGGCGTATAGCGTGAATACTGTTGCTTCAGCAGTTGAAAAACCGTGCGCGGATGTTGCAACGAAACATCGTAAGCAACATTAGGCGGCAGCATCGGAGGAGGCTTTGGTCCGCCCTGGCCGGAAGCACCTGGACCACCCGCGGCTTGATGCCCGCCGCCCTGCGCCGCCGCACCTTGGGGAGGTGTCGAGGGCTGTGATTGCACTGAATCAGATTTGTGCTCGAAACTCTTTGCTGGTTCTTCGCCGGCCTTTTTCTGATCGCCAGTAGTTTCACTCGATATCTTGCTGGCTGTGGTTGATGGATTGTTCGAACTTCCAGCAACCAGAGGGGTGTTTCCATTCTTCGGCCCAACGTTGCCACCTTCTTCATAATTCCAGGTATCTTTGTCGTAGGCTGTTTTCGTTGCGTCAAACCCGGAGAACAGCCCGTCATCTGGAAGTTTGAATCCATCCTTCACAACGAACGCCGCATTGGTATAGTTGATGAGGTAATCCTTTGCGATGCGATCGTTTTGAATCGCATAGTTGATCAAGCCGCCGAGAAATGCGATGTCGGTCCCGGCGCGGATCTGCAGAAAGAGGTCGGCCTGTGTGGCCGTACGAGTGAAGCGTGGATCAACCACGATCATTTTCGCGTTGCGATGCAGCTTCGCTTCTACGGGCCACTTGAAGCCACACGGATGGTTCTCAGCCGGATTGCCACCCATAATCAACATCATGTCGGTGTTCTTGATGTCGATCCAGCCGTTGGTCATTGCGCCGCGTCCGAAGGTGGGCCCCAAACTGGAGACCGTCGGACCGTGTCAAACCCGGGCCTGCGTCTCGAAATAGCAGACCCCCATGCTGCGCATCGTTTTTACGGCGAGAAAATTTAGTTCGTTAGTATCAGTGCATCCACCGATCCACCCAATGGTTTCCAGACGATTGACGGTATAGCCGTCTTTGTCCTTGTCGATGAACGTGGCATCTCGGGTCTTCTTGGTCCAACGAGCAATTTCGTCAACAGCTTGATCCCAAGAGATGTCGTCCCAATGATCAGAACCGGGACGTCGGACTTGCGGTTTCAGCAGGCGACGATCATTAACGATGTCCTGCTCCAGCGACGCTCCTTTAGGACACAACGTGCCCCGGTTGATCGGATGATCAGGATCACCCTCAACATGCACGACTTGTGGCACCGCGTTCTTTGCTTTATCGCCGAGCGTGTGAATGATCACGCCGCAACTCACCGAACAATACGGGCAGGTACTTCGCGTTTCTGTTGTCCGTGCAATCTTCAATCCTTGCGTCTGTGCGTACACTGGACCCAGGTTGAAACCGAACACACTAACACCAGCACCTCCAATCAATGTTGTCTTGATGAAGGTGCGTCTTGAGACTTCCATGTAAGCCTCCGATGAAGATATTTGCGGAATAAAGGGGCTAAATAGGCTCGAAGAAACTTAAAAACGAAACAACGACATTCGGGGAAAGCGCTTCGTGCTCAAGGCCTTGAGTGACCTATCGTACGATATAGGAGAGTTATGTGTAGGAATGTTCTCTCTAAATTGATTTTTCTTTCACACTGAGACCCGGGTGTACGCGAGCGTACAAATCAAACACCGACAAGATTCAATTCGATCTTTTTGTAACCGTGATCGCGCGCCCAAAGGTCGAGGGCCGCTGCGTGAATCTCATCCACGAGCGGAACGGCGTGACCAAGACGAGTCAGATCCACTCCTTTGATGTAGTGCATGCACGAATCACACGCCTCGATGCGAACGTGATCAAATTCCGGTGAATGAAAATAGCCGAGCTTAGCTGGTCGTTCTTCACCGCAGTTCGCACAAACGACACGACGAAATTCCCATGATGTTAGACAAGTACCGCAAATCAAATCACGATTGCCACTTTCGGCAGCTGTCTCCTTGTTAGAAAGGAAACTGACTTGCGGGTTTCCGCCACAAAACGGACATTGACGATCCGACATCGCAGGTTCTCGTCCTCGTGGCCTTCCGCCGGCTTCGGCCAACCACTTCAGATATGGTTGCAAAGAGGCTTTACCGAAAAACTGCACATCCGATGGAGAGTTCCAATATTGGATCAGCAGTTCAGTTAAAGTTCCCGGAGCTCCTTGTGAAATACATTTCGCTTCCACGGCCAGAGGCTCTGGACCGTATATCTGTACAACGTCCAGCAGAGGTGACAATCCATCACAAAGAACCGACAAGTCTGTATCTATCTGGCCCGACGGAAGCCAGTCGTCGCAGCCGCGTAAATAATCGTAGACGTCTTTCTGGCTTTTAAGCAGTCGGCCATAAAACTTCACCAGCGACTGCGATCCATGCGACTGCTCGTCAAGCACCTTAGCTCTCTGAATCTGTTTATCCCACCAGTTGTTCATTTTGCTGCTAACTCGCACCATGGCATTTCTTTGGCCTCAAAATGTTACGGTAAGGTTAAGTTTTGCACCCTCTCTTTTTTCGTTGTCGAAATTCGACAATGAAGGCTGTACCGTTGTGTCCATATTTCTGACGAATCGCATCTTCTTGTTTCGCACGGGAAAGTCTGGACTCACCAGGCGTTATGCTTCTTTTCCCTTAGCTTTGGGTTCCTGGGTGCTCGTCATTTCAGAGGTGTGATAGCGCGAAACGGCTCCGCAATAAAGACACTCAATGTTGAGGTTCTTCTTAGCTGCAATAGGTGTCTTCCCACGCGTTTCATCAATGAAGAATCGTAAGGCTTGCGACATGCGCGACACTTAACAGTGTAGTACCAGAGGCCAGGGATTAGCTCGAATTGGGGTCGCATTGTCGTGTTGTATCAACTCCAGTAACGATCACAATCTTCCGTAACGCTGTAACGCCCGTTTTAGACACGCCTTCTCTTTAGCGTGTCTATTCGCATTTAGCCTCATACCGAATAACGATTCGGCCACGATATTTACTAAAGCAGCATCATTTAACTTAGGGTTGTTTCCCTTGATCAAATCCCATGCATTAAGCATTCGTTGTATACGCTTTGTGGGTATACCTTTAGGTCTGCCGCCTCGATGGACAGACGTAGTCCCTGAAACTGTTCTAGTGCTCATTGTTTACTCAGGGGAGAGCACTAATAGTCCGTGATTTCCAGCGGGAAGAGAGGTCGGGTGTGCGGTTTGCTCAGATACCCGCGAGGCTAATTTGGTTGCAAGTCAAATGGTTACTTTTTGTGGGATCGGCTAACTCGAACAAGGCTCACGAAGTTGATCTATAAAGCACGGGCTGCCACCGGTTTTGCAAAACATAGAACAAGCAAGTTCTCCCAATGCCTTTATCAGCCTGCGAACCCTCCGCTGGTATCAAATCGTCACTCGTATGAAACAGTCAGTCTCTACATCCGGCAAGAGCTGATGAGCTTGAGAACGATAATTATAAGCAGCCGATAATCGGGTAGGACACCACCCGATAATCGATAGTGACCTAATTTTGAATTTCTTCTCTGTGCAATCTCTGTGTCCTCTGCGTCTCTGTGGTGATTTGGCGCGGAATACAACCACAGAGACACAGAGGACACAGAGACTGCACAGAGAAAACCGAAATTAGGGCACCACCCGATAATCGGCGATGTTGTTGGTTGCTGAAGAGGTGTCCTATACTTCCCGGCAATAGGCTGAGCGCTGAATGTGCTCACCAAGTGACTTGGTGGGGTGAGGACATTGAGTCACGCACCACGTTTCAATACGTGAAACGAAAGCGCTGAGGACTCTCCAAGAGTCTTCTTCGCTTTCGTGTTTAAATGCAGGTAAAGATTCTTACCTCTTATTACGCTTTCACGCCATTAACTGAGAGAAGCAGCCAACATTTTGTTATTTAGTGCATTGAGCGAAACGCCGAAGACGCGGATCATATTGATTCGGAATTCTTCTTTATGGCTTGTCGTCGGCAATGACAAAGCCAAGATTGTGTAACGAGCGAGGAGGAAGTATGCATGGTGTTCGGAAAAACAAACTGGCAATTCTTTTCTTTCTCGGGTTGTTGCTTGTAATTAGTGGATGTCGTCACACAACCCAAAGTCCTGAGACTCAGGCACTGCTGCGAGCCGCACGCGAAGGCCATGCTGATGCAGTCGAAGAGCTTCTCAAGACTCCGGGGATCGAGGTGAATGCCAGGGACGAATCCGGCAACACAGCGCTACTCGAAGCCGCGCGTTTTGGCCATGACCATGTCGCGCGAGTTTTGCTGGCCGCGGGCGCAGATGTGAAAATGCGGGATAAAGATGGTAAGACTCCATTGATGCTAGCCGTCGCGGGTGGTCATGATGAAGTTGTGATGGTGCTAAGGCAGGCAGGAGCGCGCGAATAAGAATCGAATGTAGCCTGGCAGCACTGACTTCAGTGAGAAGACTGATCTTCCTGAATCAGTTACAACATCTTCATCGCTATGTTTCGAAGCCGGTTAGAATCGAAGATCTTGAAGCGGCTCTAGAACTGCATTCGCTGCGGGCGCAACCCAATCTGCTTGGAGAAGGTTCAACATCAGGATAAGACTCTACGTTTCAACCTATCAGGTTCGCGATGATTGTACACAGTTCGCTTGCTTCAATCGGCTTGGGCACAAACATCTGATATCCGGCCTGCAATGCGCGCGTCCGATCTTGCACTCTCACGTACCCTGTTAAAGCGATCGCCGGGACGTCTCCCCCTTGTTCACGTGGCAACTGACGAATTGCCTTGATGAATGAGTAACCGTCTTGCTCAGGCATGCCAATATCGCAGACTAATAAGTGTGGCTTCCACTTAGCGAAGATATCCAACGCCTCACGCACTGAGGAAGCAGTAGTCACAATTGCGCCACAGCGCTCAAGTACAGCTGTTAACAATTCTCGTGTGTCAGTTGAATCATCCACTGCAAGGATCTTAAATCCTTCCAAGTTCGATTCAATGCTTGTTGAATATCCGCCGCGTTCCCCACCTTTTCTTTTCGGAGATTTTTCTGGGTACACAGCAGGGATCGGCAACTTTACCGTAAACTTCGCACCGCGACCTTCACCGTCACTGCGGGCCTCAACAGTCCCGCCATGCATTTCAACCAGGTGACGCGTGATAGCAAGGCCGAGCCCCAAACCGCCGTGTTTTCTCGTCACCGAGGAATCGGCCTGCTGAAATCGATCAAAAACGTACGGAAGAAATTTCGGATTGATTCCTTCGCCTGTATCGCTCACAGAGATTTCGGCCATGGAATCAGTTCGTGTGACCGTAATCATTACCTCGCCGCGTGCACCGGTGAATTTAATGCTGTTAGATAAGAGGTTCCATATTACCTGCTGCAAACGAGCAGGGTCGGCACGCAAATGCTCCACAGTTCGGTCAATATTTACATCGATTCTGATTGATTTTGCCTCAGCGGCGGGGCGAACGGCGTCAAGAGCCTCTTCAATGATATGAGGAAGAATTATCGGTTGGATGTCGAGCCGCACTTTGCCTGAAATAATGCGTGATACGTCGAGAAGATCTTCGATCAGCTGCGCCTGCGCCCTAGCATTACGTTCGATTGATTCAATTCCGCGACGGGAAATTCCTGCTTCGACATTGTCTCTGTTAAGCATCGTGGCCCATCCCAGAATGGCATTTAGCGGCGTACGCAATTCATGAGACACAGTAGCCAGGAACTCATCTTTTGTCCGGCCGGCCGCCTCAGCTTGAGCTCTCAACGACTGCTCACGGGCAAGCAGTTCCTGGCGCTCTCGTTCGATACGCTGGCGCGCCGTAATGTCCTGCATTAACTTTGATGCACCGATAACTTCGCCGTCAGGATCTTTCAATGGAGATACAGTTACAGAAACCGGTACGGGCGTACCGTCCTTCTTTAATCTAATTGTTTCCAGTCGCTCCGCCGGAAGACCACGGCGCAGGCGTGAAAGAATTTCTTCTTCTTCGCTAAGACGCTCTTGGGGAATTAGTGTGGTAACGGATTTACCTATAATCTCATCGGGGCGATATCCAAACAGTTTCTCCGCGCTAGCATTCCAACTCTGAATAATGCCATCCAAGTTCTTCGTAGCAATGGCTTCACCTGAATATTCAACAATCGCGGCCAACTGCTCACGAGCTTCATAAAGCTTTCTTTGTTCTGTAACATCGCGGAAGACCAAAACAACTCCAAATAGTGAACCGTCTTTGTCCCGAATTGGCGCAGCGCTGTCATCAATAAGAAATTCGGCGCCATCTTCGCGTAATAGCATCGTATGATTTGCCAGACCCACTACTGTGCCGAGACGTAACGCTTTTTCTACAGGATTCTCTGCAACCCGACCACTACGCTCATTGACAATTCGAAACACAACAGACAAGGGTCGACCGTCGGCGTTCGAATTGGCCCATCCTGTCAGGCGTTCAGCTTCAGAGTTTAGGAAAGTCACGCGGCTTTGGGTGTCGGTAACTATAACGCCATCGCCGATGCTCGCCAGAGTTGTGGCCAGCAATTCCTTTTCACGAATTAAAGCTTCTCGTGCGGCAACAATAGCACTGACATCATGGATGATCTTGGAAGCGCCAATAACGTTTCCTTCAGCGTCCTTCAGCGGCGAAATGCTTACAGAAACGGGAATCTGGCGACCGTCCTTGGCAATACGAATCGTCTCGAGGCGTTCTACTGCTTGCCCGCGCCGCAGCTTTTCGAGGATCGCATCTTCCTCGTTTAGACGATCCTCGGGAAAGATGATTGTGACAGCTTTGCCTTTGACTTCTTCAGCGGTATAGCCAAAGAGTCGTTCCGCTCCGGCGTTCCACGTTTGAATGATGCTATCAAGATTCTTGGTAATAATGGCGTCGCCTGAGAACTGAACAATCGCAGCCAGTTGAGCCTGCGCGCGCTGCGCCGATCTTTGTTCAGTAACATCACGAAAGACGAGAGCAACCCCCAACACGGGACCATCGCCCTGACGAATGGGAGCAGCACTATCATCGATCGGGATTTCTTGTCCGTCTCTCGCAATGAGTAAGGTGTGATTAGCAAGCCCGACTACTGCTCCTTCGCGCAAAGCTCTGTTAACAGGATTCTCAGCTGGTCGACGGGTGCGCTCATCGACGATTCTAAAAACGTCACCCAGCGGCCTGTGAACGATCTCCGAGTTTTTCCATCCAAGCAGCCGCTCGGCCTCGGCGTTAACAGAGGTCACGTGTCCCAGAGCATTGGTAACGATTACGGCATCGCCGATACTCGCGAGTGTTGTTGCAAGCAATTCTTTTTCTTTCGCGAGTGTGGTTTCCAGAGTGTTGGTGGATTCAAAGAGTTGGAGAAGCTGATCGTTGGCGCGGTGCATCCGCTCGCCAAAATAGACGATCATTCCACATGAGAGACCGTATGCTACGAAGCTAACTAATTCGCCAGGGACTGTAATTGGCCCGCCATCAGGGGACGCGAAAAAGAGATAACGAGCGGCCACGTATCCCAGAAGTCCCGCGACCGCCGCCGGTTGCCAACGACAATACCAAACAGCAATCGCGACAGCTCCGTATAACGTTATGAAGGGGAAGTTGTCGTGCAGCACTGGCATCAGAACCCAGCGCAGCAAGACTGCGGCGGCCACACTAAAAAGCGCGATGGCGTATCGTCGAGGTAACGATATGCGACGGTCAGCGCCCGTGTTGAAACTGGCTCGACTGCCCGATACCGTGTCTTTCATTAACGGCCCGAATTGCTGGTACAAAAAATCAAGGGCGACTTCGCAGTACAGGGGACTATTTTTATAGCATAGTTTTGGATTATTTTTCTCAATAGCCGTTCGTAAAAGAAGTTATGAGGACTTCGAACTCCCCAATCTCACAGTGGAACGCACGAACCTTCGTTTGTACGAGTCCCAGTCATTCGAGCTATTCAAGTTGCGAGGATGAGGTCAAGTTTGTTATCGAGGATATTGAGATTCTTCATCGCCACGTCAGAACAAGGGCAATGGCGGCAGCAAACATCACTAGTGTCGTCAACCAACCCATTAGGTTGGTAAGACGACCGTTCACCTCCTGTCTGAGTACAGCCTTATTGTTTGCGATTAACATGATGACAACGAGAATGGGCGGCGCAAGGAAGCCATTTATTATGGCGGTCCAAAAGAGAGCCTTGATTGGGTTGATTCCAATAAAATTGATCAGCATTCCGATAAATGTCGAGGCCGCAATCACTCCATAAAACAACTTTGCGCGGCGCGGCTTCTCATCAAGACCATGCTTCCAACCTAAAGCCTCAGCGATGGCATACGCTGCCGAGCCAGTGAGAATAGGTACACATAATAGACCCGCACCAATTAAGCCGAGAGCTAAAAGAGTATAAGCTGCATTGCCTGCCAACGGACGCAGAGCCTCGGCCGCATCCGTGGCGGACTCGATATAAGTCTTGCCATTCTGATGGAGGGTCGCTGCAGTTGACAGAATGATGAAATACATTACGACGTTTGAAAACAACATTCCCACTGCTACGTCGAGATTCGCGTACTTCAGTTCAGTCTTGGTGGCTCCTTTGCGTTGCCTTAATCTTCGGCGACCCATTGAGATTTCTTCTTCAACCTCGTGACTGGCCTGCCAGAAAAACAGATATGGTGTGATAGTGGTTCCCAGCACAGCGACAATTACGGCGAGGAACATACTGTCAAAACGCACTGTTGGAATAAGGGTGCCGACGAGTACCTCATGCCAATTCGTATGAGCAAAGAATGCCGACAAAAGATATGCAAACAGAGCGAGAGTAAGCCACTTGAAGGTATTCGCAATTAGTTTATAGGACCCCCAAATTTGCAGAACCACGATGATAACGGTGACCGGCAAAATCATTGCTGCGATTGGGATAGGTATCAGCAGATTGATTGAGGAGGCAATGGCTCCTATGTCCACCCCGGCATTGATGGTGTTAGCGATTGCCAGCGCAGTAACAACTGAATAAAGTACCGAACGCGGGTAGTGCTTTTGCAGAACGCCCGCCAAACCCATCCCTGTCACCATGCCGATTTTCGCGCAGATAAACTGGATGGTCCACATCATCGGGAAGGTGAGCCATGCCAACCATAGTGATGCGTAGCCCAGGGCTGCACCAGATTGAGCATACGTGCCAATTCCCGAAGGGTCATCATCGGATGCCCCAGTGATCAGACCCGGTCCCAGTATGTCGAAGAAGCGCTTGACTGGGTTCTTTTCTCTCTTGACCTTGGCTTCTAGAGATTCGCGGGACTGCTTAATGTGAGGCATTTGGGGATGACCGGACTTTTTCGCGTCACCTCTTTTTTTGCGATTGGTTGTTCCAGATCGTGCCAAATCGTTTATCTTCCTGCTTCCAATCTATACGTTTAAATTATGTTTCCGTATCCCATTCAAAACTATGACAAATGCCGTTCCGTAATCTGACGTCAACATTACTTTGGTAATTACGACCGGCGTCACCTATGTAGTTGTTTGAGTAAACGACATGCTTCCCGCATAATGCTGCATGACATGAGTGTTATTAAAAAACTTGAGAAGCTGCAGCAGGTTACTAAGCTTTTCATTTTTGGTCTGCCTAAGAATGCTGTGGGCTCGATCGATGTAACCAACCGCTGCAATCTTCGCTGCGAACATTGTTACTTCTTCGCCGAGGATCACGACAATGAGCGTGAGCTCTCGATTGAAAAGTGGATTGAAAAACTCGATGCAATGAAAGCCGCCGGACATCCGATGATGCTTTGCACATGGGTAGGCGGAGAACCAATGGTGCGGAAGCAGTTGATTGAGGTCGGTCGCAGTTACTTCAAGCACAACACCATTGTCACTAACGGTACGATGGACTTGCCCGATTGGCCCAACTGCACCTGGGTAATCTCAATCGACGGAACTGAAGAAGCCTTTGCTCGAATGCGCGCGCCGGGCATCTATCAAAAGATCAAACAGAACGTGCTCAGTCATCCACAACTGCACATTCAGATCTCCTGCGTGTTAACCAGCATCACGAAAGACTGCATTGAAGAACTTGTGAAAGAGTGGGGGCCGATTGCTCGTGGCGGCATTATCTTTGACTTCTTTACGCCGGTTACAGGTTTGGATGAGACGCTCTGGCTGGATTGGCCAACACGCGATCGGCTGGTAGACCAAATTCTGGCACTGAAGAAGACGTATCCAGGTTATATCAACATGCTGGATTCGACTTTGCAATTGATGAAGTCAAACAACGCAAAGCGAGTGACTGATAACTGTGAATTTCGACTCAAAGCCTTTGCGCTCGGTCCCACCGGCGAGCAAAAAGGTAAATGCATGATGGGTGATAATGCGGATTGTGATCGCTGTGGCTGCGTAGTTCCCTTCCACATGGCTACGCTAAGCAATCGTCGTTTGATGATCAAAGAAACGGTCAAACGCCTCGCCAGCTAGATAAGACTGAATTCTCGCTCCACGGAAGCTTGCAAAGTGTAGGCAATATACCCGAAAGAATGATCGGACCTATAAGTGGGCGCAGTAATCGAAATTGGAAGGCCTAATAGATACTCTCTTCACCCGGTGGTCGGGTTTTCCAGCGTTTGTGAATCCAAAGCCATTGATCTGGATACTTTCGAATCATGTTTTCCGTGAATAGCGATAGCTCCGTTGTCAGGCGCCTCACGTCGGCCTCGTCATCGCCGGTCGTATGAGGAATTATTGGCTCGCCATACTGAAAGTCAAATTTTTTTTTGGCTTCGTTCCAGGGCGCAAAACCTGCAACAAACGGTGTCTGCGTTCGCAATGCCAGTTTTGCAATACCGAAATTCGTCGATGCAGGTATACCAAAGAAATCAACGAAAATGCCCTCGGCATCGAGTGTATTAAGGTCGAGCAGTAAACCCACCGCGCCATCTGACCGCAAAATCTTCAACATTGACCGGGCGGCGCCAAGTTTGTTTAGCGTTCGATTACCACAGCGGGTTCGAGCACGTTCCACCAGTTTTTCGATCTTGGGATTGTCGAGCCTCCGAGCTATAACGGTAAATGGGTGACCAAGTAAGGCAGTGGCGAAGCTCGTTAATTCCCAGGCACCCAAGTGCCCTGTAAAAAAAATCAGACCGCGTCCGAGTGCTTTGGAGTTCTCCACATACTCCAGACCGGATACATCGAAAACTTGTCGCAACGCCGCTGGTGAATCAGTCAGGAAGTGACTAAAGAGGCCTAACTGCCGCCCTAAACTTCGAAAACAACCACGAACAATCTTCCTTCGTTCGTCACTCGACATTTCCGGGAACGCCAACCGAAGGTTACGGTCGCCAGTACGTCGCAAGTTGGTCGCGAACGTGTACGCTACCAGGCCTATTGCACGTCCTAACGCCATTGAAACTGATATGGGCAAGTGGCTGAGGATGCCAACGACGATAAACGTCGCCAGATATTCAATGTTGATTTGTATTTTCCCCTGCTTAGCCATGGCAAGTGGCTCAATGTAAAGGCAACCCGTTGGGCTAGACAATCAGGCCCCTCCGTTAGCACTTTCTGGCGACCCCCAAAATGGTTGGGATCTCACCGCATCTAACATGCGCTTCGAGCGGACTCGCCAGTGCGGGCTCTTCGTTAAGTTGCGGTGGGCCAGCAGCTCAAGTTCGACGCTTAATTGGTCATATATTTTGACAAAACCTTTCAGGTATCTTGTCATAGGTCTAATTATTAATTTCGGAATTCTCTTCATTGCCGGCTCATATTTGCTGCTGGCGATTGTCTTGAGCTACAAGGGCCGGTGTGGAATATTTTGGTTCTTTGGTGAGGATCAGCCATGTCCTTTGGTCGAATATATAAGGGAGGAATTTGGGTTTATCTTGCTCCTGACCGTGTTCGAATTGGTTGATCCTGCTTGCATTTCCAGTAATTCCGGGCATCGGTCATTTGATAGGTCGTCAGCGAAATAATTGTCAATTCAAGTCGATAAAGCGATAAAGTAGGCGGGGCCACGCCGAACAAGCTCCCACCCACGGCCATAACGCGTATACATAAGCCAAAGAAAGTAAGAATGTTACGCTTCGAGCCGAAGAGGCTGCTCT
>Ga0068856_100001086_pt1 | contig 28668 bp, 24 predicted proteins | sample KBSCornC62_FD_66595 | JGI IMG/M metagenome (GOLD analysis project Ga0068856, IMG submission 66595) | Corn rhizosphere microbial communities from Kellogg Biological Station, Michigan, USA - KBS Corn C6-2 | ecosystem: Host-associated > Plants > Roots > Rhizosphere > Soil ... | reverse complement strand
GTCATCCCCTGCACCATGGGCACGATGGGCCGCATCGCGCACGGCTACAGCGAGGACGTGCTGCTCCGCGCCGCCGACGTGGTGCTCAAGGAGAAGAAAAAGCTCATTCTCGTGCCGCGGGAAACGCCGTTGAGCCTCATCCACGTGAAGAACATGGAACTGCTGCTGCTCGCCGGCGTGACGCTGATTCCGGCGAACCCGAGTTTTTATTCCGGCGCCAAAACGGTCGTGGAGCTGGTGGACACCGTGGTCGCCCGCGTGCTGGACCACATCGGCCTGCCGAACCAGCTCGCGCCGCGCTGGGCGGAAGAGAAGGAATGAGATGAAAAACGGGAAACATTCAACATTCAACATTCAACATTCAACGCCCAAGGATGCGGAGGTGACGGTTTGGGAGTTCAATGAAGGCGGTGATGGGAATCGAAAATTCGACCTGGAAGACCGACTGCTGGAATTCGCTTCCGCAGTGATTGATTTATCGGAAAGCCTTCCTGCCACCCGCGCAGGCAATCACGTCGCGGGACAGGTTTTACGCTCCGGCACCTCACCCTATCCCAATCACGGCGAAGCCGAGGCGGCGGAGTCACGCGATGACTTCATCCATAAACTAAAGATTTGCCTGAAAGAACTGCGCGAAACCAGGCGCTGGACACGGCTCATCAAACGCAAGTCCTGGGTGAAAAATGAGACCACGCTTTTGTTTGTGCTGGGCGAGGTGGAGGAATTGATTCGAATATTTCACGCCAGCATCCAGACGGCAAAACGCAATGCCGAAGCTGAAACCCGCAAACCAACCCGCCCCGTCCGCTACTAAACCCTTCGATGTTGGGCGTTGAATGTTAAATGTTGAATGTTTTCGCTAATTAAAAAATGGGCTTCGTTCGTGCGTTTCTCGCACACGGTTTTCGCGCTGCCGTTCGCGCTGGCGGCGATGCTCGTCGCCGCCCGCGACCATCGCGGCTGGCCGGGCTGGCGCGTGTTCGGTCTGATTCTCGCGGCAATGGTCTGCGCCCGGACCTGCGCGATGGCGTTCAACCGCATCGCGGACCGCAAGTTCGACGCGCTGAATCCGCGCACGAAGGATCGCCATCTGCCGGCCGGACACATTTCCCTGGCCAGCGCGGTTTCGCTGTGCGTGATTTCAGCGGCGGGTTTTCTCGCGGCCAGTTGGTTTTTGAATCTGGCGTGCTTTTATCTTTCTCCCGTTGCGCTTGTGGCAGTTTGCTTTTATTCGCTGACGAAACGGTTCACGGATTACACGCACGTGTTCCTCGGCATCGCGCTGGCGCTGGCACCGGTCGGCGCGTGGCTGGCGGTGAAAGGGTCCGCCATCTCCGGCGGCGAAATCCTTCAAGTTTCGGTGCTGTCGCTGGCGGTCGTCCTCTGGCTCGTGGGCTTCGACATCATTTACGCGCTGCAAGATTACGAGTTCGACAAGTCGCACGGCCTGCGCTCGCTCGTCGTGGCATGGGGACCGCAAAACGCGCTGACCGCCGCGTTTCTCGCGCACATGGTCATGTGCGGCTTGCTGCTGGGCTTCGGATTGCTCTGCCGTTTTCGCATCGCCTACATGATCGGCTGGATGCTCATCGTCGGCTGCCTGGTGCTGGAACATTGGATCGCGCGGCGGCGCAGCCTGAACTGGATCAATGTCGCCTTCTTCCGGCTGAACGCGCTGGTCGGCGTGGTGTTTCTCGTGGTGGTGGCGGCAGAGGTGATTTTCATGGGCGGCTTCCGGCTGCGGTGAATTGGAAAGAAACATTCAACGCTCAACATTCAACACCGAACGCCCAAGGAAAGCCGCGCACGGAGCCATTCGAGGTTGGGCGTTGAATGTTGAATGTTCGATGTTTTCCAATTTTCGAGGTAACGTTCCGCCGGTTTTGCTTCTGAAGCGGGTATGGACACGGTAAAAATGGATCAGCCAATGTCAGAAGGTAATCAATGTCCGCAATGCGGCACGCCGCTCCCGACCGGCGCACTCGCCGGACTTTGCCCCGCCTGCCTGCTCAAAATGGGCGCGGCGGCGGACACCGTCACCGACGCCAAACAACCCGCCTTCCATCCACCCACCGCCGCCGAACTCGCGCCGCTCTTTCCGCAACTGGAAATTCTCGAACTCATCGGCAAGGGCGGCATGGGCGCGGTTTACAAGGCGCGGCAGAAACAGCTCGACCGCATCGTCGCGCTGAAAATCCTGCCGCCCGGCATCGGCGATGATCCGGCGTTTGCCGAGCGCTTCGCCCGCGAAGCCAAGGCGCTGGCCAAGCTCAACCATCCGGGCATCGTGACGCTGTATGAGTTTGGCATGGCGGCAGGCGGGATGCCAACCGCCACCCCCCAGCCCCCAGAGGCCAGACCCCAGACGCAATTGTATTTCTTCCTGATGGAATTCGTGGACGGCGTGAATCTCCGGCAATTGCTGCACGCGGGCCGCATTTCCGCGCGCGAGGCGCTGGCGATTGTGCCGCAGATTTGCGACGCGCTGCAATTCGCGCACGACCAGGGCATCGTCCACCGCGACATCAAGCCGGAGAATATTTTATTGGATCGCCGCGGTCGCGTGAAGGTGGCGGATTTTGGATTGGCGAAGATTGTGGGCAATGACGGTAGGGCTGACCTGCCGGCCAGCCGGGAAGATGGGGCGGCGCAGCAGCACCGCCCTACCAATGATTTGACCGACGCGGGCAAGGTGATGGGCACGCCGCAATACATGTCGCCGGAGCAGATCACCGCGCCGGGCGAGGTGGATCATCGGGCGGATATTTACGCGCTGGGCGTGGTGTTTTACCAAATGCTCACCGGCGAACTGCCGGGCAAGAAGCTCGAAGCGCCGTCCAAGAAAGTGCGGATCGACGTGCGGCTGGATGAAATTGTTTTGCGCGCCTTGGAGAAGAAACCGGAGCGCCGCTACCAGCAGGTCAGCGTGTTGAAGACGCAGGTGGAGACGATTGCGGAAAACCCTGATTCCGGTAGGAGACGAGGTGACGAGGTTCAAACTGAAAAGCCCGCCGCCAAGGCAGACCAAAGTGAGAGTCTCCTCACGTCGTTTCCTACAAATCAGGAAGCACGTTTCTCGCGCTGGATTCCAATGGCTGTTTTTCTTTTGCTTTTTACACCCATGATGCTTTGGATGGCATTTGGCCCGGCTCGAAAGACCCACTGGATTTACATCTTGTGTCTTGTGTATTTGATCGGCTATGCGGGTTACTTGCTCGTCTCTAACCGGCGGCGCTCGAAAGCCGAGGCTTTGAAACGAAAAGCCGGTTTGCCGGTGGAAACACCGGCTCGAATCGGCATGAAACACCCCGGAATCCTTTTGGTTTTGTATGCCGGCATCCTGCTGGTGAATCTTTTCCAATGGTGGAGCAAATACGAACCCGCTGGCGTCTGGTTTCCCAATCCGTTGGATGCCTCGGTCAGCGGCGAATACGGTGAGGCGCTAGTCCATGTGACAAATGTTTCGCAGGTCGGCCAAGTCGTTTTGATAACGCTGGCTTGCGATACCGCCTATCCCGAACGCGGATTGTATGTGCAGTATTCCGGACAACTGTTTGACTATGCTGCGGCCATCATCCCACCGGCAACCAATTTGGATTGTCTGGTGGCCCCGCGATTCAACAATGGCGAAGACAGGGTATTGGCGGGGACAACCTTGTTGAAAGGTAAACCCATTTACCGGATCGGCTTTGTTTTGCCAGACGTGGACGCGGCCACCAAGGTGGTGGAGCAGGTAAAACAGATTCACCTCGGCAAGCCTCGCGGTCTGGATCAAAACGGCTGCGTGCTGCATCTGTTTGAGATGCACCGGCGCGTAGGCGAAAAAAGCAATGGCCAACCCGTTACCGAAAATCTGGCCGGCATCCTCGTCTGGCAGCCGAAACGGGATGACATCGCGAAAACAAAACCCGCCTCAACGCCCAAGCTTGCCTTCGGCCCGGTGGTGGAGCGAGTGGTGCAACTGATGTCGCCGGAAGCGACCAATCTCTTCCTGCGGCTGCAAACCGGAGAGTTTTTATCGCCGCCCCAGACTCACGCCCCCCGCTTTTTCTTTGCCTGGATGACTAACAACGTCAATTTGACGCTCGATCAGTGGACCGATGAGCGGGGGTTCAGCCGTTTCGGACTCACGGTATTTAACACGAAGTTGTCGGATTACCCGTCGGACGATTGGGATACGGCCACTCCGGAAGCCATAGAAGCTGCTTTGACTAGAGGAACCAGTTTACAGCATCCGCAGAACCGTGAATTATCAAACTACACCTATCTTCTGCCAGTAGTTCCTAGATTACCGCTGCTGGCATTCACCACCACGGATGGTGCGCAAGGCCTACTGCAAATCACCGGCTTCACCGAGCACCCGCGCGGCGTGAAGATTCGTTACAAGCTGGCGCAGAATGATTCAGGATTGCGGAAGCAGGCAGTTCAGGAAGCGCCACCCTCGTTTGATTTTCAATTTCGTCGGGATGGCGGCGCGAATGGTGGAAAAACACTCGTTGAGTTTAGAATGATCCGTGAAGGCGGCGTGGCTAAAAATATTTCGTTGAAACCGGAATCAGGCATTGAAGGAGACATTGAAAGGCAAGAGAGCACGCCGGAACACGATTTTTATTCGGTGATATTCAACTCGGAGCGAGGGCTTCTGCCACCAGTGTGGAATTTTTCGATTATTTACACCGACAAAAACCAAAGGAAAATCAAGCAGACCTACGCGGTGGTGATTCATTCCGACGTTGCACCACCAGGCCATTTCGAGGTGCGATTGGCGGATGAATCATACCGGACAAATATGCCAGATTTTAATTTTACTGTCAGAGGTGTCGGCCCTCGTTCCGCTGCCTTGGTCATGACTCGCATGGGCAAGCCGGTGACTCATTTCAAAATGCAATCGCCGCCGGGAGTCGAGGGGCATTTCAACAATTTGCAAACGACCGTAAACTATGACCAGCAGGAGCTGGTTTTCAACGCTCAAACCAACGGGTTGCCCGAAAAGTGGAAGTTTTCAATCGAGTTCCTCGCTGCCGATCTTGATTTTCACAGACACTTTTTTGAAGTGACCTATCAGCCGACAAACAAATGGGAAAACCGTCTGATGGTGAAAGAGGTCCCTGAGCGGATAGTGCGGAACACCGAAGTCCCCAAGCTGCAATTCCTCGCGTGGCAGGATGCATGGCAGACCAACCAGCCCGGTGCGGCGCGGCATCCCGACGGCTCGCCGGTGACGGAGGCGGCGGAAATCTGCTGGCTCAAGGTGGTTTTGCCCGGCAGGGTGGATGTCAGTAGTTACAAGTTGAATCCCGAGCCGCGTTTCCTGCACTTCTGGTTTTCGCATCCGGCCTTCACCCGGAATGATTTCAGCGAAATCACCCTGCTCGACGGACAAGGCCGACCACTCAAGCTGGGCGCGGATGGGTCATCTGCGGGTGGCAACGAGTCGGCGGACGAATCGAACAGCAACCAGGGGTGGAAACTCTGGACGCTTAGCCCAAGCGAAACGACCAACATCCCGTCGCAAGTGACGGTGCGGCTCCGCTATACCCTGGGCCCGTTGGAACGGACACAGGAAGTAAAATCGGATTATAACGGAATGATGTCGCTCGAGGGGGGCAGCCAACTCAATGGAATCGGCCAGAATAAAGCGGGTCGAGCGTTTGTGGCAGTCGCAGTTGACGCGAAGAATATGAGGTCGCGCGTGTTTGATGTGGTGGCCGTGACGAAAGATGGCCGGGAAATACCCCGCACCGGCTGGGAGCGGGGCGGCACGATCGGCGCGGGCGTGAGCGTGGAAAACTTTGACTTCGAGATTCCGCTGGCGGACGTGGCCAAATTCATCATCGGCACGCGGCCCATCCGCACGAACGAATGGAAAAACGTGGGGCTTCCAAAAAATTAAACCAGGGATGGACACCGATGAACACGGATGGGGAGCGCAGCCGCCCCGGCTGCAGTTCAGCGCGCCCTCGCGCCAAACCATCGTGCGCACGGTGACACTCGATTGTAAAACGCGTTCTGTTCGAACGATGCCAACGACGAGGGCGTCGTCGGCTGCGCCCGGGGCGGGCGCGCTACCGGTTTTTATCCGTGTCCATCGGTGTCCATCCGTGGTTAAAATGATTTTGCCATGACCTCCGAACATTCCAGCGAACAGTCGAGCACGCCGGGCGACATCTTCGCCACGACGTATTGGACGGTCGTGCTCGCGGCGGGCCAGCGGCACACGCCGCAGGCGGATGGTGCGCTGGAGGAGCTTTGCCGCACCTACTGGTTTCCGCTCTACGCCTACGTCCGGCGACGCGGTCACGCGAAGGCGGATGCGGAGGATCTGGTGCAGGCGTTCTTCGCGCGGTTTCTGGAAAAGAATTATCTCAACGGCTTGAGCGCGGAACGCGGCCGGTTCCGCGCGTTCCTACTGGCGGCGCTGAAGCATTTTCTCGCGAACGAATGGGACAAGGCGCAGGCGCAGAAACGCGGCGGCGGCGCGGCGCATCTCTCGCTGGACTGGCAGACGGCGGACACGAAATTCCAGGTGGCGGCACAAAACGAACCGAGTCCCGACAAGGCATTTGATCGGGAATGGGCGCTGGCCCTGCTGGCAAAGGTGATCGAACGGTTGCAGGCGGAATGCGCGGCGGAGGGCAAGGCGGCGTTGTTCGACCAGTTGAAAACCTTTCTCATGGCGGGCGGCGGCGATTCGGCGCAGGCGGCGGTGGCCAAGGCGCTCGGCATGGAGGAGGGCGCGGTGCGGGTGGCGATCCACCGGCTGCGGAAGCGCTACCGCGCGCTGCTGCGGGACGAGATCGCACACACGTTAAGCGACGACGCGATGGTGGACGAGGAGATGCGGGCGTTGTTCGGGGCGTTTACGGTTTAAACCGCCAGTCCGCGCTCATCGGCGCTGATGGCCCACTTGGATCTGCGGTTGAATAGCTTTGGCTTCAACCCCGGGCGGGAAAGTCCGGTTGACCGTCAGGCGGGAAAGCCTGCCCGACACTTCTGCGGGCGCCGGCATGGTTGCGCCCGGGCTAAAATCTCTCCATGCTTTGACCGCATGAAACCCATTTGGATTTTACTCACGGCGGCCGCCGTTTTGAGCAGCCAGCCAACGGCAGGGGCGGCGGAAGCGCCGGGCCGCGGATGGTTGCTCGTGGCGAACAAGGGCGATCACACGCTGGGTTTGATTGATCCGGTCGCGGGCAAAATGATCGCCACGGTGCCGGAAGACGGCGTGACGGGGCACGAAGTCGCGGCGTCGCCGGATGGCCGACGGGCGTTCGTGCCGATCTATGGCAACGCCGGCGTGGGCCGCGCGGGCACGGACGGACAATTGATCCGCGTAGTGGATTTGGAAAGGCGCGCGGTGGTTGGGACGATTGATCTGGGCCGGGGGATGCGCCCGCATTGCGCGGTGATGGGGCCGAAGAACGGTTTGCTTTACGTCACGACGGAACGGGAAAATTCCATCACGGTGGTTGACCCGCAGACGTTGAAGGTGGTCGGCACGATTCCCACCGGGCAGGCGGAGTCGCACATGCTGGCCATCACGAGCGATGGCAAACGGGGTTACACGGCGAACGTCGCGCCGGGGACGGTTTCGGTGCTGGATCTGGAAGCGAAGAAGGTTCTCGCGGTGATTCCCGCAGGCAAGACCACGCAGCGCATTTCGCTTTCGACGGATGACCGGTGGGCGTTCACCTCGGACCAAACGCAGCCGCGCCTCGCGGTCATTGATACGCACACGAACGGGGTGGCCCGCTGGATTGAAATGCCGGGGACGGGCTACGGTTCAGCCCCGACGCCGGATGGCAAGTGGCTGGTGATCGCCCTGAGCCGCGTCAACCAGGTGGCGGTGATTGACCTGACCACGATGCAAGTGGCCCACACCCTGGACGTGCCGCGCGCGCCGCAGGAAACGCTCATGCGGCCGGACGGCGCGGAGGCGTATGTCTCGTGCGATGCCAGCCGGCAGATTGCGGTAATTGACACGCAGACCTGGACCGTGAAGAAACTGATCGCGGCGGGACCGGGCGCGGACGGTTTGGCGTGGGCGAAGAAAGATTGACCATCCACCGCGAACGACCCGGACTGCACGACGGAGAATCCCGACGATGTGATCGCCAGGTCGGGGGCGGGGATTATCGGCAGCGCGAAATTTACAGCGTTTATTTGTTTGCAGGCCGGGCGGCTGGTTTGCCATCGTGAGGGCATAATCAGATTTCAGGTGATGGCGACCTTAACCCTTCAGCTTCCCAATCTGCCACCGGTGGAGCATGTCTTGCTGGACGAGGCGGTCACCATCGGGAGGATGAAAGGCAACACCATCGCCCTGGACGACATCTCCGTATCGCTCTCCCACGCCAAGCTCACACTGCGCAACGGCGGATATTTCCTGAAGGACTTGAACTCCACCAACGGCACGATGGTCAACGGCCAGTCCATCACGGAGGTGCAGTTGCACGATGGCGACCATGTAAAATTCGGCGAAGTCATCGGGCGCTTTCATGCCGGGGCCGCCACGGCGCCAACCCCGACCGCGGCGCCGCCCGCGGCCAGCGTGCCCGCCAGCGCCGCCGCCCCACCGCCGGTCGCGCCGCTGCAAACGCAGGTGCTGCCACGCGCGGTTTTGCCGCCGGTGCCGGCGAAAAAATCACCGTGGTATCCGCTCGCGCTGAAAGTGCTGGGCTTGTCCGTCGTGGGATTGCTGCTGTGGAAACTGGTTTTCAACGCCCCGAAGCCACCGGCGGTGACCGCGCCGCCGGCGCCGGAGACGTCAAAACCGGTTGTTTCCGAAAAACCAGCCGGGCCGGCGCCAACCAACGGAGCGGCGGCGGTTCCGCAAAAATCCGGCGAGGGAGTTCCCGCCGATCAACGCCTTCCCGAGTTGATTAAAGCCTTGAAGTCACCCGAGGTGGCGGAGCGTCGCCGGGCGGTCGGGGCTTTGAACGCGCTGCAAGCCGAGGCGCTGCCCGCCGTGCCCGCCCTGCGCGAGGCGCTCCAGGATACGGATGCCGAGGTCCGCATGTGGGCGGCGTTGAGTCTGATCGGCAACCGGGTTTATGACCAGGCGACGGTGCCGATTCTCATCCCGGTGCTGCACCATGAGGATCCCGCGCTGCGGCAGGTCGCGTGTCTGTCCCTGGCGTTGATTCCCCTGGAGGCGGCGGAGAAAGAGCCGGTCATCGCCGCCCTGACCGAATGCGTCCGCAATGAGTCCAACGCCGAGGTGAAGAACGCGGCGCTTTCCGCGTTGAAAATGGTTACGCACGATTCTGCGCCCGCGGGCAAGTGAAGTTAAGTCCGGGGGAGACCGGCGCGGAGCCGGAGGGAAACGCGGGCGGCGACGACAATCAAATCTTCGTCTTGATGCCGCAGGCGCGGGCCAGGCACCAGCCGCTCAAGGATTCGTAGATGGCAAACAATCCGGCGACCACGAAGATGAGTCCGAGCCACAGCTTCACGTCCACGAGGATAATGCCGGCGATGAGGCAGAGCGTGCCGATGACGCCGCGGGCGATGCGTCCCTGGCGTCCGATGTTGGGCCGGAAGAAATTACTCACGACGGCAATCTAACACAGCCTTTTTCCGTGGCAAGCCGCCCGAAGTTGCGGCAGAGTGCGGGCATGGATTTGAAATTGTTTACGGACGAAAACTTCCTGTGGGCCTCAATGATTTGGGGCGCGGTGGCCAGCGGCTACTTCATTTACGGCTGGCGGCAGAAGGCGGCGATTCCGCTGGCGGCGGGCGCGGCGATGACTTTCATGTCGTTCATCGGGCCAAACGCCCTGATCATGTCGGCGGTCTGCGTGGTCATCCTCTTCGTGACCTGGTGGCTGCTCAAGCAGGGGTATTAAAAAAACCGGAAGCCTGGCGGCCTCCGGTTTTGAAGGGAATTCAGGGAAAGCTCAGAACGACCAGTTCACGATCGGGAAACCGGTGGCGAGTTGGTCCGGAAAATCATGGAACCACGAATTGTTCATGGCGATGTTCACGATACCGATCTGCACGCCGCGAAGTTCTTGCGCGTAATTCACCAGGCCGAGCTGGAAGCCGTGAAATTCCTGCGCGCAATTCACCACGGCTTCCTGAAAGCCGATAAAGTTTCCCTTGGAAATATTCACCAGACAGGGAAAGAAGAAGATGCCGCCCTGCCAGCCGACAAAGCTGGTCCGGCTGTAGTTGGCCAAGCCCCACGAAACGCCGGTGTAGGAATCGGCATAATTGTAAATGCCCCAAGTAAACCCCTGGCTCTCGCCGCTGCTGCCGTTCACGAAACCCAAGGCGAAAGCGGATTGCGGGTTTTCGCCCCAGATGCTCAGGCAGATGCCGTTGATCTGCGTCGTCTTGTCATAGATGGCGTGATCTGGCGACAGCGAGGCTTGAAAGAAGGGAGCGTCCGCCGCCTTCAGGCTGGCGACACTGGCGACGAGAGTTAAAAGAAGAATAATTTTTTTCATATTTGATTCGAATATTTTCAGACGGCGATTTGCGGTTAAAGAACTACGCCATCAAGCGTTTAAAGGCAACTGATTACTTGGCCGGGAAACCAAACCATAAAAAAAAACCGGAAGCCAGTGACGGCCTCCGGTGTTGAAAAGCCGGGCGGATTTTAGAACGACCAGTTAAAGAACGGAAAGCCCGTGGCGAGCTTGTCCGGGAATTCATGGAACCACGAATTGTTCTTGGCGATGTTGACCAGCCCGAGCTGGACGCCGTGCAGGTTTTCCGAGTAATTCACGAAACCCGATTGGAGGCCGTGGAATTCGTTGGCGACGCTGACGATGCCGCTCTGCCAGCCGACGAACTTCACCTGGCTGAGGTTGACCATGGACCAGGCAACGCCGGTGTAGGATTCGTCGTAGTTGACGAAGAAGCCCCAGGAGAAGCCGCTGCTCTCGCCGGTGCTGCCGTTCACGAAGCCGAGGGCGCAACCGTGATGCGGGTTTTCACCCCAGACGCTCAGGGCCAGGCCGCTGGTCTCCGTGGTCTTGGAATGGTTCGCGATGTCGGGTGTCAACGAGGCCTGGAAAAAGGGCAGGTCGGCCGCGTTGACGCTGGTGATACCGGCCACGAGGGCGGACAGGAGGATTAATTTTTTCATAGTTGTTTGGTAACGAGAGTGATTCCTATCAAAACAACCCGCCGCCAGCAATTTTAATCTCCGAGCAACCGCCCGCCGGAAGCCCAAATGGGCAATTGACGCGACCCGCTTTCGGAATAAACTTTCGTCCGCTCTGGTGCCGGCGAAAATCCATTCCCGCCAGCCACCGAAGTTCGGAGAAAATTTCCATGTTAATCATTCGCGATCTAAAAATGACTTTTGGCGGACGGACGCTCTTCGAGAACGCCTCGTTCCAGGTGAACTACGGCGAACGCGTGGCGCTCGTCGGCCCCAACGGCGCCGGCAAGACCACGCTGTTCTCGCTCATCCTCAAGGAGCGCGAGGCGGACGCCGGCACCATCGAACGCGATGAATGGACGATGGTCGGCCATCTCCCGCAGGAAGGCGAAGCGCTCGGCGACGAAACCGTGCTCGATGTCGCCACCGGCCGCGTGGAGGAGCTGCCGCTGCTCGAAAAACTCCTGCACGAACTCGAAAAGAAAGGCGACGTCTCCTCGCCGCAATATCTCGAAGCCCACGCCAAGCACGACAAGCTGAACGATCCCGAGGTCGAGACCAAGGCGCGGAAGATGTTGCGCGGCCTCGGTTACAAGGAAGCCGACATGACGCGTCCGGCCAAGGAAATGAGCGGCGGCTGGGTCATGCGCGCCCGGCTGGCGCGGCTGCTCGTCATGGAACCGGATCTGCTCCTGCTCGACGAGCCGACGAACCATCTCGATTTGCTCTCGCTGCTCTGGCTGCAAAATTACCTGAAGAATTATTCCGGCGCCGTGCTGTTGATTTCGCATGACCGCGTTTTCATGGACGAAATCGTCACGCAGGTTCACGAAATTTCCGAGCGCAAGCTCATCGCCTACACTGGCAACTACACCGACTTCCTCCGCCAGCGCGAGGAACGCTACGAACAGCAGCTCGCCGCCTACAAAAACCAGCAGAAGGAAATCGCCGACCTGCAGGCGTTCGCCGACCGCTTCCGCTCCATTCCCTCGAAGGCCTCGCAGGCACAGAGCAAGCTCAAGCAGATTGAGCGCCTCGAACTCATCGAGAAGCCGATGGCCCCGCGCAAACCGTTTCGTTTCCAGATTCCGCCGCCGCCGCGCGGCGGCCAGCGCGCCATTTCGCTCGAAGGCATCCACATGGCCTACGGCGCAAACCAGGTTTATTCCGGCCTCGACCTCACCATCGAACGCGGTGAACGCACCGTGCTCGTCGGCCCGAACGGCGCGGGCAAATCCACGCTGTTGAAAATCCTCGCCGGCGTCGTGGAATTCCAGAAAGGCAAACGCGACCTCGGCCACAACGCGAAGATCGGCTATTTCAGCCAGCATCGCGGCGCAACGCTCGACCCGGAGAAATCGGTCATTGATGAAGTGCTCGCCGTCGCGCCCGAAATGCGCGAGGACGACGTGCGCGGCATCCTCGGCTCGTTCCTGTTCCGCAAAGACGACATCTACAAAAAAACCGCCGTCTTGAGCGGTGGCGAAAAGAGCCGGCTGAACCTGATCAAGTTTCTCGTGGACCCGCCAAACCTGCTGCTTATGGACGAGCCGACGACGCACTTGGACATCCACACCGTCGAATCGCTCACCATGGCTTTGGAGAAATACGAAGGCACGCTCGTGTTCATTTCGCATGATGTGCATTTCATCCGCCATCTCGCGACGAAAGTGCTGCACGTGAACGCCGGCCAGATCACGCCCTACGTCGGCGGCTACGATTATTTCCTGGAAAAAACCAACGCGCTCGACAACGAACGCGCGGCGCTGACGGCGGGGTGAACTAAAACCCAGATTCCACCATGACCGGCATCGTCGAAATTTTTGTGGGCATGATGCTGGCCGTGGCGGCGCTGGCGCTGGTGGCGCGCAAGCTGAACATCCCCTACCCCATCTTGTTCGTGATCGGCGGATTGGGGTTGGGGTTGATTCCGGGCCTGCCAAAAATCCGGCTCGACCCGGAACTGGTCTTTGTTTTCTTCCTGCCACCACTGCTCTACCCGGCGGCGATGTTCACCTCGTGGCGCGATTTCCGCGCAAACCTGCGCCCCATCTCGCTGCTCGCCATCGGGCTGGTGTTGTTCACCACCGTGGCGGTCGCGCTCATCGCGCATTATTTCATGGGCCTGCCGCTGGCCGCCGGTTTCGTGCTCGGCGCGATCATCTCGCCGCCCGACGCCATTGCGGCGACGGCGATTGCGCAACGGCTGAAAATTCCCCGGCGCATCGTCACCATTCTGGAAGGCGAAAGTCTCGTCAATGACGCCACCGCGCTCGTCGCGTATCGTTTCGCGGTCGTGGCGGTCATGACCGGTTCGTTCTCGCTGGCGAAAGCGGGCGGACAATTTTTCATCGTCAGTCTCGGCGGCATTCTGACCGGCCTGATCGTGGGCTGGCTGGCCGACTGGTTTCACCGGCATGTGGAAGATGCGCCGATCGAGATCACCGTCTCGCTGCTGACGCCGTTCGCCGCGTATCTGCCGGCGGAACATTTCGGTGTGTCGGGCGTGCTGGCGGTGGTGACGGCGGGCTTGTATCTCGGCTGGCGGATGCCGGAGATCACGGATTTCCGGACGCGACTGGAAGCCCGCCCGGTCTGGGACATGGTGGGATTTATTCTGAACGGATTCGTCTTCGTGCTCATCGGCCTGCAACTCCCCGCCGTGCTGGTCGGGCTCGCCGATGATGCGATTCCAGCGAGCCAGCTCGTCTGGTATTCCTTCCTCATCAGCGCGGCGGTGATCGGCGTCCGCATCCTCTGGGTTTTTCCGGCAACGTATCTGCCGCGAATGCTCTTCAAACGGCTCCAAGAAAAAGACCCCTGCCCGTCCTGGCGGCATGTCACCATCATCGCCTGGACCGGGATGCGCGGCGTGGTTTCGCTCGCGGCGGCACTGGCCGTGCCGCTGACGATTGGGACCGACAAGCCGTTTCCGGGCCGCAATTTAATTTTGTTCCTCACGTTCGTGGTGATTCTCGTCACGCTGGTGCTGCAAGGTTTGAGCCTGCCTCCGCTCATCCGCTGGCTGGGCATCAAGGACGATGGCAAGGGCGAACGCGAAGAGCGCGCGGCGCGGCTGAAAGCGAATGAAGCGGCGCTGGCCAAGCTCAATGAAATCGGCGACTGCGCCCCGGCCAAGGCCGACGCGTTGAAGCGGCTGCGCATCGAATACGAGGATCGCATCCTGCAATTGCAAGCGGACGGGCCCGAGCGGGCCGGAAAACGGCTGCGGCTGTTCTCCACCGAATTCGAACGGCTGTCGCAGGCGGCGTTGGATGAAGAGCGCAAAACCATTTTGGAACTCCGCAACCGCAGCACCATCAGCGACGAAGTCCTGCGCGATATCCAGCAGGATATTGATCTGGCGGAAGCGCGGCTGAAACATCATCAGGGATAAAAAAACCCGGAAGCCAGTTGCCTGACTTCCGGGTTTTGAATTTATCGGTAGGGCGGCGTTGCCGCGCCGCTCAAACTGGCTGACCTGCAGGTCAGCCCTACCATGATTTACTTGCTCTTCTTGAGAGCGCTCAAGCCCGCATAGACTGCGTTCTTGCCGAGCAACTGCTCGATGCGGAGGAGCTGGTTGTATTTCGCCAGACGGTCGGAGCGGCTGAGCGAACCGGTCTTGATCTGCCCGCAGTTCGTCGCCACCGCGATGTCCGCGATGGTCGCGTCTTCGGTTTCGCCGGAGCGATGCGAGAGGACGGCGGTGTAGGCGTGGTTCTGCGCGAGCGAAACGGCGTCGAGCGTCTCGGTAAGCGAGCCGATCTGGTTCACCTTCACGAGAATCGAGTTGGCCGTGCCGGTATCAATGCCTTTTTGGAGGAACTTCACGTTCGTGACGAATAGATCGTCGCCGACGAGCTGGACCTTGTTGCCGATCTTGTCGGTGAGCATCTTCCAGTGCTTCCAATCGCCTTCGGCGCAGCCGTCTTCGATGGAGACGATCGGATACTTCGCGACGAGCTTGGCGTAGAAGTCCACGAGTTCCGCGCCGGTCACGGTCTTGCCGGTGGATTTCTTGAAGGTGTAGGTGCCGTCGTGATTGTAGAATTCGGACGCGGCGACGTCGAGCGCGAGGTTGACCTGCTTGCCGGCCTTGTAGCCCGCGTTCTTCACGGCTTCGAGGATGGATTCGATCGCGTCCTCAACGCTGTTCAGCTTGGGAGCGAAACCGCCTTCGTCACCGACGGCGGTGGACAGGCCGCGCTTCTTCAACACACTCTTGAGCGCGTGGAAGATTTCCGTGATGGCCTGCAACCCCTCGCTGAAGGTGTTGAAGCCATGCGGCTGGATCATGAATTCCTGGAAATCAATCGGGGCATCGGAGTGCGCGCCGCCGTTGATGACGTTGGCCATCGGGACGGGCAACACCTTGGCGTTCGGCCCGCCGATGTATTTGAACAACGGCTGGTTCAACGCGGTCGCGGCGGCCTTCGCATTCGCGAGCGAGACGGCGAGAATGGCGTTGGCGCCGAGCTTGGCCTTCGTTTCCGTGCCGTCGAGCTTGAGCATCGTGGCGTCCACGGTGAGCTGGTCGAGCGCGTCCACGCCGACGAGGGCGGATTTGATCTTGGTGTTGGCGTTGGCCACGGCCTTGAGCACGCCCTTGCCGAGATAACGCTTCTTGTCGCCGTCGCGGAGTTCGATGGCTTCGTGTTCGCCGGTGCTGGCGCCGCTGGGAACCGCCGCGCGTCCGGCCGCGCCACATTCGAGCGTCACATCCACTTCCACCGTCGGGTTTCCGCGCGAGTCGAGAACTTCGCGCGCCTCAATGTTTTGAATTTTTGTCATATCTAAATTTTCAGGTGAACCGCAAATTGCAAAGGGGAAATCATAGAATCCAAACGCGCCGAGTCAAGGAATGCCTTCTGTTTCCAACGGGTTGAAGCGAAAGTGAAGTTGAGAATTAAACCCGTCGCGCTACCCCGAATTGGCGATAGTCGCACCCGGCCACAACCGATAACCTGCCTCCATGCACCCACACCTGCCGCTTCCGACCACCAAGTCCGCCCCGCCGGAAAAAAGTTGTCACCAGCGGCCGGCCGACATTCGTCCAATCGCCATGCATCAGCAACCGGAATCCCTGAAACACACCGGCAGCCTCGGGCTCGTCATCGCCGCATTGTTTCTTGCCCTATCGGCCCAGGCCGAAGTGAAACTCGCCAGCCCGTTCACCGACCACATGGTCTTGCAACGCGATGTGGCCGTGCCGGTCTGGGGCACGGCGGACGCAGGCGAGCTAGTAACGGTGGAATTTGCCGGGCAGAAAAAAACTGGGACAGCGGACGCCAGCGGCCAGTGGTCCGTCAAGTTGGACCCCCTATCAGCCAGCGCTGAACCGCGCGAACTGCTCGTGCGCGGGAATCGAAAATCGGGAATCGAAACTCTGAAATGCGCCGACGTCCTGGTCGGCGAAGTGTGGCTCGCGTCCGGCCAGTCGAACATGGATTTCACGATGTCGAAGAAGGTCAAGCGGTTCGCCGGCGTGGCCAACGAGGAATCGGAAATCGCCGCGGCCAATTACCCGCTCATCCGCATGTTCACCGGCGACGCGCAAAAAACTTACGCGCCGGCCAACCACCTCGGCGGCGAATGGAAAGTCTGCACGCCGGAAAATGCGCCGGCGTTTTCCGCTGTCGCCTATTTCTTCGCCCGCGATCTACAGCGCGAGATCAAGGTGCCCGTCGGCATCATCACACTGGCGTTCGGCGCAAGCACGGCGGAGGCGTGGATTCGCCGCGAAGCGCTGGCCGCCGATCCGAAGCTCAAGCCGATGCTGGAAAACTTCGATGCGGCGGTTGAAAAATTTCGCACCAATCCGCCACCCATCGTCGCGCCGCCGCGTTCGGAAGACGTGTCCGCGACCAATGCCGCGCCCGCCGGCAAACGCCGCAGCCCGCCGCGCGATCCGGTGCAGGACCAGCACAATGCCACCGTGCTGTTCAACGGCATGATTCAGCCGGTCATTCCCTTCGCGATCCGCGGCGTCATCTGGTATCAGGGCGAATCCATCGTGAACGCGAACCAAGGCGGCATTGCGCTGTATCCGCACGTGCAGGCGACGCTTGTGCGCGACTGGCGGCAGCTTTGGGGCGAAGGCGATTTCCCGTTCTACATTGTGCAACTTGCCGGCCAGGACGCCGCCAGCAACCGCCCCGAAGTCCGCGAGGCGCAGGCCACGATTCTTGCGCTGCCCAACACCGGCATGGCCGTGGCGACCGACATCGGCGAGCGCAAAAATGTCCACCCGAAAAACAAACAAGACGTCGGCGACCGCCTCGCGCGCATCGCGCTGGCCAAAGTCTATGGCCGCAAGATCGAATGCTCCGGCCCGACTTATGAATCCATGAAGCTCGAGGGAAGCACCATCCGCGTGACCTTTTCGCACGCCGACGGACTGGTTGCCAAAGACGGAACGCTCAAGTGGTTCTCCATCGCGGGCGCGGACGGAAAGTTCGTTCCCGCCGAGGCGAAGATTGATGGTCGCAGCGTCGTCGTGAATAGCCCAGATGTAACCGCGCCGGTGGCGGTGCGTTATGCGTGGGTGAATTTCCCCGACGGCGGACAGCTCTACAACGCGGCTGGCCTGCCCGCCGCCCAGTTCCGCACGGATGCGCCCAAACTGAAAGATTAAACCACCTACGGGTCGCCCAATCGCATTTCCAGTTGCACCGACCGGCGGTTGCGGACAACATCGGCGGCAGAATTATGCTCGCGTATCTTTGGGTGGCAATCGGCGGCGCACTCGGCAGCGTGACGCGGTTCGGCCTCGGCGGCCTGATCGCGGCGCGCTTTGGCGAAACGTTCCCGTGGGGCACCCTCGCCATCAACGTCTCCGGCTCGTTTCTCATCGGCATCTTCGCTGCGCTGACCACGCCAGAAGGCCGGATGGATTCCTCGTCCCGCGCCTTGGCCACGCAACTCCTGATGATCGGCGCCTGCGGCGGCTACACGACGTTCTCCTCGTTCAGCCTGCAAACGCTGAACCTGCTGCGCGATCGCGAATGGCTGTATGCCGGGGGCAATGTGCTTCTGTCCGTAGTGCTCTGCATGGTCGCCGTCTGGCTCGGCTTCCTGCTCGGCTCCGTTTTCAACTCAACCAAATAAAACCAGCCACAGATTTACACAGATGCACACAGATAAAACAGTCGCAGATTTCACCGAGATCAATTTGCATAAATCTGTGTTTCATCTGTGAAAATCTGTGGCTAAATTAAACCATGCAAATTCCCACTGACGCCGTCCTCCTCCGCATTTTTCTTGGCGAAAGCGACCGCTGGGAACACAAGCCGCTTTATGAGGCCATCGTGCTGGCCGCGCGCGAGGCGCATCTCGCCGGCGCAACCGTGCTGCGCGGGCCGATGGGTTTTGGCAAGGCCAGCCGCCTGCACACGGCGAAAATCCTGCGGCTCTCCATGGACCTCCCGCTTATCATCGAAATCGTGGACAGCGAGGAAAACATCAACGCCTTCCTGCCCACGCTCGACAAGATGCTCGGCGGCGGCCTCGTCACGATGGAAAAAGTGAAGGTGCTGCACTATCGGGCGGGGGATGCAGAAAAATAATTGGCAGCTATGAACAAAAACAATTTTGTCTCATGGTTATTCATCATCGGATGTATTTTGTTTTTCATCACTTCTTGTGGCACACCGCCCGGCAAAGGACGCAAAGCCGAAGCTGGCTATCGTGCCGCCGCACCTGTAATTGCAGCTCTGGAAGAATTTCACAATGAGCGCGACCACTACCCCACTAACTTGATTGAATTGGCGCCGGGGTTTTTGCCAAATTCCAAGGCATTGCTCTATCGAGGAGGTTTTGATCCCATTCACTCGCCACGCGCAGATGCCATCGCAGTTGAAGACAGAGAGTTTTTCTATCGCTCCAAAAACGACTCATTTAGCCTTACATTTGTTTATGCCGGTCCTGGCATGAATACTTGCAGTTACGATTCCAAGACTAAAAAATGGAGTGCCAGCGGATATTATTAAGAGAGTGTCACCGATTGGGAATACACATTCAACTTTCACAACAATACAATGATCACTGCCGACCTAGAAAAAACTCTCCGCGACACGCTAACCCAATTTCATTCCGAAACCGGCACCCTTCACCGGCTCGATGAGCCGACTCAGTTGCTGCACCTCGTTGCGCAAGTCGGTTTGCCGCCGCAGATGCTGGACGTCGTCAAAACCATTCCCGTCGGCAAAGGCATCGCCGGCGAGACCGTCCAGAAAAACCGGCCCGCAACCATCTGTAATCTCCAGACCGACACCAGCGGCGTGGCCAAGCCCGGCGCGAAACAGACCGGCGTGGGCGGCGCGCTCTGCGTGCCCATCCGCCGCGGCGATAAGATCATCGGCACCCTCGGCATCGGCACGCGCCGCGAACACGAATACTCGGCGGCGGAGATCAACGCCTTGCAGGATATCGCCAACAAGTTGGCCGAGCAAATCTAGGGCGACGATTCTCTGAAATTATTGCTGGTGGGGCGAGCGTCCCCGCGAGCCGCCGTTCACCAGAGCGGTTTCAATAACGCTGCAGCCAAAGCATGAAGTTCGGTCCGAACCATGCCGCGAGGTTTTGGAGTGCGGCAGCCCCCTGCCGCTTTGTGTCGCCTACAGTGCGGTGGAAAAGCGGCAGGGGGCTGCCGCACCAAGACGCTGCCGCGCCATTTGATTACCCCGGTTCAACTTTCCGCCTGTCGTTTTTTCGGAAACAGCCCCCCTTGCCCCGGCTCGTCGAGAGCCTCGCTCCACCCAGCCACATCGTTGACTGCGGCAAAATTGAATTGTCCCCTGCTGCGTTTCGCGGCAAGCTGTGTGTTCAATTATGCAGCAGGTCAACCTTGGAATCATCGGCGGCGGCACCGTGGGCAGCGGCGTTTACGAAGCGTTGCAGCGCAACGGTTCGCTCCTCGCCTCCCGCATCGGCGCAAAGGTCGTCGTTCACCGCGTCGCCGTGCGCGACTTGAAGAAACAGCGCGCCACCGCGTTTCCCAAAGCCCTGCTCACGACCGACTGGCGCGAGGTCGTTTTCGATCCGCAAGTCCAGCTCGTCGCGGAACTCGTCGGCGGCACGACCATCGCCCGCGAAATCATTCTCGCCGCGCTCAAGCTCGGCAAACCCGTCGTCACCGCGAACAAGGCGCTGCTTTCCGCGCACGGCGAGGAACTGTTCGCCGCCGCCAAAAAATACGGAACGAATCTTTATTACGAAGCCAGCGTCTGCGGCGGCATTCCCATCATCAAGTCGCTGCGCGAAGGGTTTGTCGGCAACCGCATCAACGCGCTTTACGGCATTGTCAACGGCACCTGCAATTACATTCTCACGCGCATGAAGCTCGAGGGCGCGGACTTCGGCACCGTGCTGGCCGACGCGCAAAAACTTGGTTACGCCGAGACGCCGCCGGACCTGGACATTGACGGCCACGACGCCGCGCACAAGATCGGTATTCTCGCCTCGCTCGCGCACGGCTTTTGGGTCAAACCGAAGAAGGTTCACGTCGAGGGTATCCGGCACATTTCGGCGTTGGATATCAAATACGCCGGCCAGCTCGGCTACACCATCAAGCTCATCGGCACGGTCAAAAAAGCGGAAGACGGCTGCCGCGTGCAAGTCTCGGTCTATCCGACGCTCGTGCCGAACTCGCACGTGCTCGCCAGCGTGAACGGTGTGTTCAACGCCGTCTTCGTCCGCGGCGACATCGTGGGCGACTCGCTGTTCTACGGACGCGGCGCCGGCAAGGACGCCACGGCCAGCTCCGTCTTGAGCGACATCGGCGACGCCGTGCTCGACCTGAAGACCGGTATCAAGGATCGCTTACCAGCCTTCGTGCCGCACGAGTGCGCCGGAGCCGTGGCACCCATCAGCGAAGTCGTCTCGCAGTATTTCGTCCGCCTGAACGTCGTGGACAAGCCGGGCGTGCTGGCGAAAATCGCCACGATTTTCGGCCAGTCGAACATCGGCATCTCGTCCGTCATCCAGCCGGAAGGCGAGGAAGGCGAGAGCGTGCCGCTCATCTTCATGCTGCATTACGCGACCAACGGCGTCGCCGCCAAGGCGCTGGCCAAGATCGCGAAACTGCCGACGGTCAAAGGCAAACCCGTGATGCTGCGCGTGGAAAGTTTTGAATGAACATCAACCACGGATGGACACAGATGGACACGGATAAAAACAAACGTGGAGGCGCAGAGAACACAGAAGCGCGCAAAGAAAAAAATCTCCTCTGCATTTTGCCGCCCCATCTGTGTTTATCCGTGTCCATCCGTGGTTAAAAATAAAATGCCACTCTTATTTCGCAGCACCAACGGACAGTCGCCCGCCGTCAATTTGCGCGAGGCGTTGCTCGCCGGCCTCGCGCCGGATCGTGGACTTTATCTGCCAGAGAAATTTCCGCGCCTGTCGCCGGAGGAAATCGCCGCCTTCGCCCGGCTGCCGTATCACGAGATCGCGTTCCGCGTGTTGTCCAAATTCACGGAAGGCATCATCCCGCGCGACGAACTCGCCGCGATGTGCCACTCGGCCTACAATTTTCCCGTGCCGCTGGAGATCATCCATGTCCGTGTTTTTCTGATGCGACTGGATCAAGGACCGACGGCGTCGTTCAAGGATTTTGCCGCGCAGATGATGGCGCGCATGTTCGGACGCTTTTTGCGCGAGGACAACCGGCAGGTGACGATCCTGACCGCGACCAGCGGCGATACCGGCGCGGCGGTTGCACACGCGTTCCACAATATTCCCGGCGTCAAAGTCATCGTGCTGTTTCCGCTGGCCGAGGTCAGTGAAAGCCAGCGCAAGCTGATGACGTCGCTGACCGGCAACGTCCGCACCGTGGCGATCAACGGCAAGTTTGACGACTGCCAGGCGATGGTGAAACAAGCGTTTGCCGATCCGGAGCTGAAGCACCTTCCGCTGTCGTCGGCAAACTCCATCAACATCGGCCGGTTGCTGCCGCAGAGCGTTTATTATTTTTACGCTGCATCACGCGTCGCATCGGCGGGCGAGCCGGTGGTGTTCTCAATTCCCAGCGGGAATTTCGGCGACATGATGGGCGCGGTTGTCGCGCGCGAGATGGGGCTGCCGGTGAAAAAGATCATCGCCGCCGTCAACGACAACGACGCGTTCCCGAAATTTCTGGCGAGCGGCAACTACCAGAAAATTTCGCCGTCACGCAACTCGCTTTCCAACGCGATGAACGTCGGTCATCCGAGCAACCTCGCGCGGCTGGTGGCGGTTTACGGCGGCCAGATGGACGAGACGGGCAAGATCGGCCGGATGCCCGACCTCGCCGCGATGCGCCGCGATATTTTTTCGACTTCGATCAACGACGAACGCACCGTGGCCGGCGTGCGCGATGTGTGGAATCATTTTCAATTGCTGCTTGAACCGCACGGTTCCGTGGCGTGGCAGGGTTTTCAAGATTGGAACGCTGTTGAACCGCTCGGCAACTCGCCGGCGGTCATTGTCGAGACGGCCAACCCGGCGAAGTTTCCCGAGGAAGTCGAGAAAGTCGTCGGCTGGGCGCCGGACGTGCCCACGAACATGCTGGCCTCGCTGCGGCTGCCAGAAGACTTCGACCGCATGGATGCAGATTACGACACGTTCAAAAGTTACCTGTTGGCGCGGCACTGAAAACCGGTGACGCGGCTTGAAAAGATCGGGCGGCTTGCTAGGGTTTCACGGTCGGAGCGCTCCCGTAGCTCAAATGGATAGAGCAGCGGTTTCCTAATTCAAGACAGGCGTTTTCAGGAATCCTCACACATCACAACCCATTGATTTCATTGGTTATTATCATCACGTCTCATCAGCCAAAATCCCAAATTAGCGGAAAAATAGGCAGGTAGTATCCAAAGGCAGTATCCAAAAATTTTACCACGCGTTTTCTGGGTTTTAGAAAATGTCGCTGGAAATTTTCCACCCCAATTCATTGGGAAATATTGATGGAGCACCGGTTTCCACAACCGCATTTTGGATACTGCTATTTCAGCAAACCTGAAAGACATCAATAAATCCGGCCCCAAAATCGCCCGTTCGCGTTCCCGTGTTTGTCATCTGGCTTGCTGGGTTGAAGGCCAAGCCCGTTGCCAATCACGCGAACGCTCACCCCATGCATGACTGGTCGTGTCGAATTTGCCACCAGCACCGCGCCCATGTGACCCTTCGCGGAACTGGTTTCAAACCCGACACCACCAGGGCAAATCTCGCGCGGGAGGATGCCACATGGTATGCGTATGCTTTATCCGCGGAATTCCCACATTGTCCGCAGAGGGGTTCCAGCATGTCTCAGATATGATTTCGATAGGGGGCAGGAAAAGCCGCGTGTTTTTTAGAAATTCACACCTTAGCTGGTGAATTGGTTTAGGGGAGCAATAGAGAGCGGTAAAATTGTCGGGACGTGATCGCTGTCTGTGGAATTTGAAAACTGAGAATTCCCAGCACCGGAGTATTGGTGCATACGGCATTCCAGTTGAGCAGGTCCGTGGAGGATTGCAAAACGTAGTTATACGCGTCCGAGCCGGTGAATTGAAGCGTCCATACTCCATTAGTCTGAAACATCGCACCAAAGGAATCTGCACGCAGTAACGGCAACAGTTGCGATGGAATGGCTTCGTAAGCTTCATCTGAGATGCTGTAATTCACATAATCCGCGCTCGAACGATTAAGGAATGGCGATTGCTCTGACAGAGCCGGCGCACACAAAATATCGCCTACGGATCGAAAACGTTGGTTGGGTTGTTCTGACCTGGCTTGAGCAATCGCTGAGGCAATGAATGCAATTTCAGGTGAACTTCCTGATGTGGTAATCGTATCAAACTGGGGAATGATGTAAGCCGCAGGTAGTGCCGTGGTATTGGTCAATACTATAAAACCATCAAGATGGCTGGTCCAATCCGATAAAGCTGGAGCATTCACCGAGAGCAATTGCGTAGGGTCATTGGTGTTCATCAGAGGGATCAACAACCCCAGCAGTTCCCGGTCATGCACTGGTGCGGAATTCGCGGCATCAAAATTGCGTCCAAAACTGGTCTGCGCGTCACTGGTCCACCACGCCCAAGTATTGGTTCCGACCGGAACCTGGCTGCTCCCAAATGCAACCATCGCCTGCAAGATGTTCGTGGCCTTCAACGAAATGGTCTGCCATGGCGTGCCGCGATGCACCCGGCCAAGCCAGCCGAGGCCGGGATATTTGTTGGTGGGAAAATTCCAATAATCAGAGCCCCACACCAATGAATCGCGGTAGCTCAAATTATACGGATTTTTGTCCACGCTGATAATCTGGACCATCTGCTGGTCACGTCCCCACGGCTGGTAGCGCTCGCCCACCGTGTTCATATTCGGGTTGGGATAATCGCTGTTGGCCAGTGAATCCGCGTGGTGAACCCCGGTCAACTTCGTGATCGTGTTCAAATCGCTGGCGAGATAATGCACGAGCGGGTCATTCACCTGCCATGAAACGTATTCCCAAGCCGTGCGCGTGGGCGTATAGGGCGCTTGGAGGACCAGGTTGGTATTGAAATAGGCTTGCCCATTGTAATACGTAGGAGTGCCAGTAAAAAAGCCGTTAAAATACGAAGCCTCCAGCGCCGGTGTATTCAAGGCAGCCGGAAAGTTCGGCGGCCGCCTCCAGAATGCCGTGACCGTGGCTGGCCCGAATCTCGAAACATTGATTTGATTGACCACACCCCTTGTAGGCAAAGCGGCATTGTTATAGCCATTCGTATACCACATCGCGGTGCCGTTGATGATCTGGGAGTTGTCTATCGGATTGGAGGTTTTATCCTGGATTTCGTCGGTGATATCCCGTGCGCTGACCGGTCCACCCAGTTGCACGTAATCAATGATGTGCGATCCATCCAGAATGATCGCCTGTAACCGGTTCGTGGTCATCAGACCAAACTGGGGGAATGCCGGCACCGCGTTACCAGGAAAATTTGCATCCCATGTTCCGGTGCCGGTAGGCACAAACTCATTTGCGGTGGCCGAGAAATCTGATTGCGGCAGGAATCCAAAATCCCAAAAGCCGGAAATGAAGGATTGCGGCGACGGCACTTCATTCTGTGGCGCGGAACCAGCCGGCCAAGCCGACCCTGGCCACGGCGTGCCTGCCCCAAAAGTGAAGTTGGTGGCGAATTGAACAACTGTCGGATTGCCATAGAAGCTGGACCAGGTATTTCCGGCATTTGTCAAAACCATGCTGATTACATCCCGGACATAAACAGTGATGCCGTTGTCTGAGACATAATTGCTGTTGTAGGAATTCCAAAAGGAAAAGCCCAGCCGGTTGGTGATGCTCATCACGAACAATTGGTTGGTGCCGGTAGCTCCTGGGACATGGCCATCCTGACGGGTGACTTGCAACATGCGGGTCACTTGCACCGTGTCCCGCATGTAAAACTGGTTGAAGTTCGGAAAACCCTTCTTCGCCCCAATAATCCAAGGCACGCCATAGATATTACCACCAGCCTGGGTGACACTGGCGTTTAGGGTTACCCCGGGACTGGTCACATCCTGCGGCGCATCAATCGGAGCATTGCCGATGACAAATGAACTCAAAGCCGAAACCTCGCAAAAGCCCGAAATGTAAATGTTTCTATAGCCATTGATCGTCACGGCAGAAAAAACGGGCCGGAACACGGACGGATAAAAACTATTCGTTGAGGCATCGTAAATGTTTGCCGCGAGCTGAAGCAACCGGTTCACCGCCGACGAATAGACAAAGCGTCCCTCGACATACACCGGAATGTTCGTCAACCCGAAGGCTGTGGTGGTGACCGAGCCAAAGGTGTTTGTGTAGTCCACAGGGTTTTGTTCCAGCCATTGCGCGGTGGAATACCGCAGCAGCCTGTCGGCAGCATTGGTGAAGAATCCAAATGATTTGGTTTGATCTAAAAAATCTCGCGCTTGGGCCATGTCCGCCGCACCAAACAACGCACAAAATCCCAAGGTCCAAACTCTCAGGAGTTGGCTGAAGCGATTTTTAAAATTTGATAATGGAAAGCCCATTCGTCTGAATGACCCTAAATCCATCATAATCTCTACGCGATAAGAACCCAGAAAGAAATAACAATTCAACATTCGCCCATGTGATACCGGACTCAAAATCCCCGGTTCGCGTTCCCGTGTTTGTCATCTGACTTGCTGAATTGAAGGCCAAGTCCGTTGCCAATCACACGAACGCTCACCCCATGCAAGCCTGGTCGTGTCGCATTTGCAACCAGCACCGCGACCCCACAACCCTTCGCGGAACTGGTTTCAAACCCGATACCACCAGGACAAATCGCGCGCGAATGAACGACGCTAGCTGGCGAATGTTTTCTGCCGCGACCACAGAACCGCTTGAAGTTCGGCGCCAATTAGGCTCAAATAATCAAACATGAGTTTCGCTGTCCTTGAACTTTGCGCTGGTGGTGGTGGTCAGGCCCTCGGTCTTGAGATGGCCGGCTTCCATCACGCTGCTGCTGTTGAATACGAGGCGCAGTATTGCACCACCCTCCGCAAGAACCGGCCGCATTGGAACGTGATCCAACAGGATTTGCGCCATATCCGGCATGAGGACTTCACAGGTATAGACCTCCTGGCCGCTGGTGTCCCGTGCCCGCCCTTCAGCATTGCGAGCAAGCAGCTCGGAGCTGACGACGCCCGCGACATGTTCCCCGCAGCCTTGGACCTCGTTGAACACATTCGACCCCGTGCCGTCCTATTTGAAAATGTTCCCGGATTCGCCTCTGCCAAATTTGAGGGTTACCGCCGCAATTTGCTGGGCAGGCTTACAAAGATGGGCTACCAGCCGGAATGGAAAATTTTGCAGGCGGCGGATTTTGGAGTTCCACAGTTGCGGCCGCGTTTCGTGCTAGTCGCACTCCAGCCCAAAGACGCGGAGTTTTTTGCGTGGCCAATTGAGACCGGGCCGCTCGAAACGGTCGGAAGCACATTGGTGGACCTTATGGGTGCGAACGGATGGCTAGGTGCTGAAGCGTGGGCGGCCAAAGCCTGTGGAATAGCTCCAACTGTTGTCGGTGGTTCAAAAAAACATGGTGGTCCTGATCTTGGCCCAACCCGCGCCCGCGAGCAGTGGCGACAATTATCGGTCGACGGTATAGGCATCGCGGATTCTGCTCCCGATGCAACATTCCCCGAAAACAAATTACCGCGCCTGACTGTTCAAATGGTTGCTCGGATTCAAAGTTTTCCGGATGAGTGGCAATTTTCCGGCGGCAAAACGTGGGCATATCGGCAAGTAGGCAATGCTTTCCCGCCGCAGGTCGCAAAATGTGTGGGCCAGTCAATCATGAACGCGTTAAACCGGCGACGCGCCTCGGCTAACGGCAGCAATGGAGCCAACGCCAAGCTAATCGAAATGCGGTTGCTGGATAGGGCACGTTCATTCCGTCGGGCACCATTCCAGTTCAAACCGAAGGCCCGTTAAGTTTGCCATCAACGCTGTTTTCCGCTTCGTCTCGCACCCGACCACATACCATAGTCTCTGGCTGTTTATTGGAAAAAATGCCAATTAAACGGCTTCATGCCAATTTCGAGCATCTCGAAACAGTTTGGAACTGCCGTTCGTAACCGGCGGCTGGCTGTCGGCATGTCTCAGGAGAAATTGGCCGAGCGGGCAGGACTTCACCCAACTTATATTGGCATGGTCGAGCGCGGCGTGCGAAATGCCACGCTGGATGTTGCCGCCAGGATTGCCAAGGCGCTAAAGGTTGAACTGCCAAAGCTCATCGAGGAATCACTTCAAAAACGCGCCAGCAGTGGGAAGAAAGGGTAATCATCATGCCTGGCCAAGCCGCCATTGACCCGGAGTTGGAGGCAGTTGCTACTGCATTTAAAAAACTTGATCCAAACGGCACCCGAACCGCGCAGGTTCTTCGTGAAACTTTTGATCAACTTTATGACGGTCAACGGACCGGTCGCTTTTGTTGGGAGCAACTGCACAAAACGGAAAAGACCCATTGCGGAACGCTGGTCGAGATCAATCTCCACCGCGAATTTGGTTTTGTTGATGGTTCTGAAATGGATTACCAGATTGCCGGCGTAGAAGTGGATTGCAAATACTCGCAGACACTCAATGCCTGGATGATTCCACCAGAGGCACGCAACCATCTTTGCCTCGTGGTTTGGGCATTAGATAGTGCATCTCCTACTTGGAGCATGGGGCTTGTCCGTGCCACGGCTGAGAATTTGAACACCGGCGGCAACCGGGATGCCAAGGCAACCCTCAATGATGCGGGCCGGAAGGCTACAGTTTGGCTTTTTAAGAATGCTGCTCTGCCGCCAAATGTTCTGTTGCAGATCGACAGAAAGATTGTCGACAGAATTATGGCGCATGGGTCAGGGCAAGCGCGCATCAATGACCTTTTTCGTTCCGCGCCTTGCAAGATAGTGGGGCGTGCGGCAGTGGCGACCGTCGCGAAAGAAGTCGATTATATGAAGCGTGTTCGCGCCAACGGTGGTGCCAGAAGCGCTTTACAGCCAGAAGGTTTTTTGGTGCTCGGTCAGTTCAAGTCACACGTCGCCATCGCGCACGCGCTTGGTATTCCCGTGCC
>Ga0068856_100001075_pt1 | contig 28931 bp, 38 predicted proteins | sample KBSCornC62_FD_66595 | JGI IMG/M metagenome (GOLD analysis project Ga0068856, IMG submission 66595) | Corn rhizosphere microbial communities from Kellogg Biological Station, Michigan, USA - KBS Corn C6-2 | ecosystem: Host-associated > Plants > Roots > Rhizosphere > Soil ... | reverse complement strand
GCATCCTCTATCTCCTTTTTGATTTCATCATAAGATTCTTGAACGTACATCACTTCGTAGTTATAAAATTCACAATCAGAAGATAAACTTTTAAAATCAACTCTCTTAAAAAGTATTTTAGACCCTTCTGAATTACTCTGTGGGAAAATAGCATGGACATCATCAACATTTAATAAAAATTTAACTCCCCTTAAACAAGTAAGCTCTATAAACTTTCTAATCTGCATCCTCTATCTCCTTTATTTCTTCGTATCTACACTCTATACAAACTATAATAATATATTCTTTTTTATTTGGAAGTGGTTCCCACACAAATGCCGCATTTTCTTTTGTAAGAACATATGTCCTCCAATCCCCGCATTTAGAGCATCTGTTACATATATCATGCATCCTCTATCTCCTTTTTGATTTCATCATAAGATTTATTCTGTTTAATCATTTCAAATGCTTTTCTATCCACACCGCTAGCAACAATATCATAATAATTAACAACATTCCGTTGGCCGATTCTATGAAATCTATCTTCACTCTGTGCCCTTTCTGTACATGAGAATGTACGTGAATAATATATGACTTCACTACAATTTGTTAATGTGACTCCCACATTCATTGATTGCATTGTAGCGATTAGTATTCTAAATTTGTTTTCTTTGAAATCTGTCAAAACTTTTTCTTTTTGACTAGAAGTTAAATCACCATGAAATTCATGTGGCTTTAAATATAAATTCTTTTCTGTTGAGAAAAACTGTTGAATAAACTCAATAGACTTTCTAAACGCTACATAGATAACAATCTGATTGTTAGAAGGAATTGAGTCTATTAAATCTTGCAAAACAATATGTTTTTCTGAAGTAGGGTCTATCATTTCTACAACTTCACCAGTCGATTTATCTTCAATAAAAAAACCAAATCCTTCCTGAGCTTGCATTTTATGAGCTACATGAAGACCCTGGTGAACTCGAGTCCCCTTACAACCGAACTCGTGATAGATTTTTTCTGGGAGGTCTAAGCAGTCGACTTTAAGCCTTCGCTCAGACATTGGTGCAAGCATCTTTAAGAATTCATCTTCATTTCGTGATTCGTCTTTTTGAAATTTATGGGTCTTTACTCGCATGTACCGCTGTCTGAAGTTTCGGTAATCTGAGTAAGCGTTGGTTGGATCGAGGCAAACGAGATGAGTGTAGAGATCGATAATGTTACGATTGCCGATTGGTGTCCCAGTCAAAAGAATGACACGCTCTGCTCCGATGCATGTGTTTACGACGGCTTCAGTGCGCTTTGCTCGACGATTTTTAATATAGTGAGCTTCGTCGACGATAATCATTTTTGTTTTGCGAGCTGGAACAGGCAGTCTCCAAAAAGTTTCGTAACTGTAAATTTTGTAGAAACTTTCAAATTTTGACCATTTTGCAACCTCTTTTGCCCAATTTGGTTGCAAAAAAGAGGGGCAAACAACAATTACACTTTTTCCAAATTGCATTTTTGATAAAATATAATCCGCGGCTAAAATTGCTGAAATCGTCTTTCCCAAGCCTTGTTCGTGATATAACGCGTATCTCTTATTCTCGATACATTTTCGTATAGCTGTTTTTTGATGTTCGTAAAGCACAAAGACCTCGTTTGAATTGTTGTTAGCAAGCTAGCGTATTTATGAGTATTTGTCAACTTTTCAAAATGATTATATTTTTTAGAGAAATTTTCCGAAAGTGTATGTGAAAACCAAAAATAGATAAAATATCAAATATATCAATTGGTAGTGATTCTGAAAGGTGTGATATTTTGTCCCAGTGTCCCAGTACCGTTTGAACTGGGACAGGAGCAACTGGGGCACTGGTACAGCATTGGGAGAGTAAGATAAGTTTAGTGCACTTCTCTATTTCCTGGAAAACAACTGGGGCACCTATTTGTGCATGGGAGAGAAGGATATCTAAGCGTTTGTCCCAGTGTACCAGTTAGTTGGACCCTTTTTATCTAATAAGAGTTAAAAAAATAAAAAAGAAATAGGAAAGAAGAAAAATAAAAAATAAAATATTATATAAAAAAGAGTCCAACTAACTGGTACACTGGGACACGAATTAAAGTTATACTATCAGAATATGAATAAGTAAGTGCCCCAGTTGCCTGTCCCAGTTCAAAACGGTACTGGGACAGCTGGTACACTGGGACAGGCAACTGGGGCAGATGAGATGATTAAGGGAGATTCCAATTTGGCTCGTTTGCCTTGGCTTGTGCAAAAAAGACTTGTTTTGCGGCTTCAAAAAACTGTGGGGAAGGAACATAAACAGAAAAGTGCATGATGTTGTTTATATCAGTTTCTATAGCGTCAGGAAGATGATAAGCACATCGTCCCATTTCATGAAGAAAGATTTTGTTTTTAAAATCTTCGGAAGAGATTTTTTCAAAAATAGGGTCGACTGTAATTTCTCGAGTGAAAGACGTCACTCCAGTTTTATTTTCAGTGATGTTACATTGAGTCACTCCGATCGCTGCTTCTCGTGTCACAACGAATGCAGGACTGTGAGCAATGCGAATTGAAACAAGATGCACATCCCCGTATCCCACATTGTATTTGTCAGCTTCTTGTTTAAAATTTTGGTAATAAGGTTGAAGTTCAGCGTCTACCATAGGAATTGTTGGATTTGGTGAGCTTCCATCCTTTCCACAACTGATAAAAAATGGGAGTGATAAGACCCATAATAGTTTTTTCATAAGTTCATCTCCTTTGTATTTATTCATCCTTGAAAGTTCATTGTTATAATTTAAAATTAATTAAGGGAGTAACATCTGCTTCTTCATTTTCTTTTCGTGCTGCTGCGATTTTACGTAAAGTTTTTTCATTTTCTTCTTTATTAAGATTTTTATCTTGAGTATACTGTAAAATTGCTAAGCTATCATTATCATCTTTATTAATTGGTTGGTTGTTCATAAGTTCATCTCCTTTGCGTTTGTTCATCCTAGAAAGTGACCTCACTCTCATAAAATAAATATAGTTTAAAAATTTTATTAAGTCAAGTTTATTTAAAAATTATTTTGAAATTATTTTTTGTCAGTTTTTTGACCCTGTCGAAATCTTGACAATGAGTTATTGATTACTGCTCAAAACCTAGTTACTATAGAAGCAACCTACCTCGATTCTATCTGCTATTTACACACATCTTTAAATCTGCCTGCTCTTCCTACCTCATTAGCCTACCTTTATGTAAAAATCACGCTCGCATTTTTGTCGCATTTTTATATATTTTTGTAAGTATAAGTAAGATAACAATCTTGTCGCATTTTCTCATTTTTAATGGTATAGGTACTTTATTTTTGAGAAGAAAATGCGACTAAAATAGTTATGGTTCTTATGTAGATGGGAAAAACCTTGCTTTTGTCGCATTTTTTATGTTTAAATAAAAGGGTTATCATTTTATTTATTTTTATGAAAAGGATAAAAATGAGTCTTTCTACGCGAACATGGACTAAAATAAGAAAATTATATGAGGATGGAGCACCTCCATCTTACATATCTTCTATTCATGATGTGAGTGTGTCACAGATATGGCGACGAATAAAAAAAGAAAATTGGGAGAAACCGATTGAAATGAAGCCGTCTTCTATTACAGATGCTGCATTTCAAAAAGCGGCTGAAGTGCTTGAGCGTGCTGAAGTGCTTGAAATTGAGAACACAGAGAAAGAATCAGAAACAGTTTTCGAATTACGTAAAAAAGCGCGAGCAGTACAATCTGAGTTACTTGATTTAATATTAGAAGCAAAAATCGCGATGAGTGCGTTTATTAAAGCGCACCCAGATGGCAGGTATATTAAAAAAGATGATGAAAAAGGCACAACATACGGTCTTATTTCGGAGATATTTAGCCCCATGGCAGCGTTATTGAATGCCAGTGATGTTATCACTCAGATTCAAAGACCAATTAATTTAACAACCAACACTCAGATTAATCAAAATAATTCTCAATTAGGAGACCAAGTATCTTCTACTACCCCTCCCATTACAATTGAATTTTTGCCTGTCGAAGCGTCTCAATGAAAATTAAGTGGAGGATTCCCGCAAAAGGAATAGAATTTTTTAAAACAAAAAAAATGTATCAAGTTTTACATGGTGGACGCTCATCAGCTAAGACTAATATGGTGTTAAAAAAATTACTTAATATCGCCCTAGAACAGACACTACCAGGACATATTGTATGCGCACGTGAATTTCAATCATCGCTTGCAACTTCTACATATGCGGAATTAAAGCATATGATTTATGAAGATAATCTATTGCATTTATTTGATGTTAAATATGACCATGTTCTATGTAAGAAAAATGGATTGAAATTTATATTTAAAGGTTTAGCTCGCGACATAATGCAAATAAAATCTATTCCTAATATTGTTGCTTGTTTTGTAGAAGAAGCAGAAACAATTAGTCGTGATTTATGGGATATTTTAGACCCTACTCTTCGGCAAGCTGGGTGTCAGTTAATCATTGCGTTTAATCCTCGCGAAGAACAGAGTGCTACTTATCAAATGTGGTTAATAGATCCAAAACCCGAAGAAGATATTTTCAGACTTGAGATGAATTATTATGATAATCCGTTTAATTCTGATGTAGTTTTAAAGAAAATCGCATGGCTAAAGCAATATGACTATGCCAAATATGAGCATATTTATCTTGGTAAAGTTATTAGTATGTCTGAAGATGTGATTTTTAAAAATAAATTTAAGATTCTCGATTTAGGTTTTGTAGAAGAAAACGGGTTTTATTACAGAACTAAGGCTGCTATTCCTCGAAATGAACGGATTTATTTTCTATATGGAATGGATTTTGGATTTAGCACTGACCCAGCTGCTATGATCGAAGTTTGTTTTCCAGATGACGACACTATCTATATACATAGAGAGCATTATGAGCATCAGCTTTTGCCCACACAGTATATGAATGTTATTCAAACAAGTTTCGGTGAGAGAGAAAAACTACACGGCAAGTGGCGGGGTGATGAATCGCGTCCCGACACGATTGCTCAACTCGCTTATGACGGTTTGCACATTGAAGCAGCACCCAAGGGAAAAGGTTCAGTTGAAGCAGGAATTCAATACCTTCTTGGAAAAAACATAATAGTACATCCCCGTTGCAAGAATTTCATTTTTGAATGTTTTAATTATAAATACAAAAAAGATAAAAACACTGGTATCATCACAACTGACATCGTAGACGCTCACAATCACGGTTGGGATGCTTTACGTTATGCTTTATGTGAACAAATCGCTGCAAATGGTAGAAAACCTATAAAAGTTAATCCTGCTGTGTGGCAACAATTAGGAATTTATTAAAATGAGTAAAAATAAGAGAGAATCGCAACAACTGTACAAAGACTTCTTTTTATCCGATACTGCTAAGGAGATTATCAGGGATTATGAGCGTAAACAATACCCTCCCAATTTTGTTAGTGGGTTTAAGACTCCTGATAATCCCCCTTCCATTTTAGCTAAAGATGGCGACAAATTAACAACAGATTCCTTACCAATTAATCAGTGTAACTTTGGACCATTTGGTAAAATTAATAACACTCTATTAAACAGCCGATTCCTTGGCTATCCTGAATATTCGTTACTTTCTCAAAATGGGATTGTTCAGCGCATCATTCAAACACTTTCGCGTGACTGTGTAAGAGAAGGTATTAAAATATTTTCTAAAAAAACAGGTAGTTCATCTGGCAATGAAAAAATTACTGCTATTGAAAATGAGATGAAACGCCTAAATGTGCAGGGTAAAATTCGCGAATGTGTTGAAATGATGTTGATGTTCGGCGGATGCAAACTCTATCCAAAAATTCTTGGAGATGACAGCAGAGAAGGAGGAGAAGAATATCTCACCCCTTTGACTCTTGAAAAAGTACCAAAAAACGGGCTTCTTTACTTAAAACCGATTGAGCCGCTCTATGCAACCCCCGGCAATTTTAATGCTGTGAATCCGCTTGCTGAAGATTATTACGTGCCCAGTGATTGGCTCATTTTAAATACTCGCATGCATCATTCAAGACTTGGGCATTTTCGTTATAATGACGTCCCTACTCTACTTAAGCCAATTTATTGGTTTAATGGCATGCCACTTGTTCAACTCTGCCTTGATTATCTATGGGGATTTGAAACTGTTAGACAGAATATTATTGGGATTTCTGGGCGATATAATATCAATATTTTCAAAACCAACATGGCTGCACTGCTGAATTATAAAGAAGGATCTTCATTTCAGGGAGGTGAAGATGTTCTTTCTAGAATGAAATTGGCTCAAGCCCTCCAAAACAATTATTCGATATTTGCGTTAGATAACAACCCAACTGCTCCTGAAGAATGGCAACAATTCAATATGACGATGGCGGGGTTGGTTGAGATTTTGAATGAGAATGCCGGATACCTCTGTGCGCTTACTGGTATGCCTGAGATTGTTCTATTTATGAAAAAATCAAAAGGGGGGTTGCATAGCGGTGATAATAATGAAGTTAGACTTTACTATGATAATGTTGGCTCGTTCCAAGATGTAAATATTAAACCAACTTATGAATGGATTTTTCAATTAACTCAAATGAGTTTATTTGGTAGTGTAGATGAAGATTTAGATTTTAAGTTTAATCCGCTTTGGAAACAGACTCCGAAAGAAATTTGGGAGGTTCAAAAGATTAAAGCTGAAATTAATACTGCTTATTTTGCTGATAATATACTTGAAGGAAATGAGATTAGAGAAGCTATAGCAAAAGACCCTGATTCTGGATATGCAGGTTTACAAGACCTGCCGGAAGAAGATTTTGAAGATGCAGAACCTGAAAAGGATAGCTTGAATGAAGCGGCGTAAACCGATTGAGATTCCGATAAAACAAGAAAGCGCTGCATCTGTTGCATGGTATACATCTAAATTGATGTTATTAAAGAATGCTATGTCTCGAGATTATTTATTAAGTATAAAAAGCTTCTATAAAGAAAATAGTTCATATTTAGTAAAAGATGATGATCCAATTATTAGATTGAATCAGATGATTGATGAATTGGGTGAGAAATGGTCACGAGCTTTTAACAGTAGAAGTCTCAAATTAGCAAGAAAAGTTATATTAGATGCTAATAGAGCATCTCAAAAGAAATTTGAAAATATATACAAAAGATATCCAGATAAGTTAATTGAACCCCAAAAATTACAAGAGAATATTACCTTAGTTGATACTTTAGAACGTCAAATTAAAGAAGAGAATGAACAATTTAAGAAACAACAATTAACACCAGTTCAAAAGATATTAAAGCAGCCGTTACCTGAACCAGGATTTTTTGAAGTTGTAGAATTCAACGAGCATCAGTTTAAGAATCCATTTATCATTAAACCAAACATGGTTGAGAGAAATGCAAAAGTTAATATCATTGAATCAGGAATTGCCGAGAATGTAGCTTTGATTAAATCAATACCAAAACAATATCATGAGCAAGTTCAAGGCGCTGTAATGCGAAATGTAGCAGTGGGTGGAAATGCTCAGAAACTTGTTGCTGAGTTATCAAAAATTAGTGATAGGTCCTCTAAAAGAATTAAGCTTATTGCAAATGACCAAATTGCTAAAGCGACTGCTTTGTTAGACCAGCAAGAAGCTATTGAAATGGGCTTTACTAAAGCGATTTGGAAGAAGTCTATAGCTGGTAAGACTCATCGAAAAACTCATGCCGAAGCTAACAATAAAGAGTTTGATATAAAAAAAGGTTGTCTAATTGAAGGTGAGTACATTATGCCTCGATGGAAAATAAATTGTAAATGCTCTTATAAATTGATTTTAAAATAGGAGATTAATATGCCAGTCGCTGTTTTTGGAGATACTATAAGCACCCATAAGTTTGAAGGGGAGGAAAATCCTGATTTTAAGTGGAGTTGGAATCCTGAAAAGATAAATCATCCAGTTCATTATGTTAGACACCCATCAGGAATTGAATGTATTGAAATTACCCGCCACATGAACTTTAATTTAGGAAATGCAATAAAATATATTTGGAGAGCTGATTTAAAGAACGATGCTCTTGAAGACCTTAAAAAAGCTATTTGGTATATTCAAGATGAAATTCAAAGAAGAGAAAAGGAGAGAGGATGATATGTAATAATTCTAAAAAATTAAAAGATAAATACTGGGAATTTCTAAAACAATGGTCTTTAGAAAAATCAGGATGCGACAATATTTTTTGTTTTAATAATCAATGTATTCCTCCTCTTACTCTCGATTTTGTTAACCAATTATTAGAAGAATATGTAAACGAGGTTTGTTTAGGAGAGCAAGATTACAAAGGAGCTACACTAACAATGGATTTGAAATTTAACCTTGATTTACATCCATTAGATGAGATTCAACGTAGAGAGAAATTAACATGAAAGAAGGAATAGAATTTTGTTTAAAACAATTAAGATACTTAGAAACAAAATGTGAAATATTTGATATGAAAGAAGTCTATAAAGCAGCTGTTGATGAGATGAAAATAGCATTATTAGCAGCTTTAGAAAGAATAAATAGAGGAGAGGACCCTCATTGCACTACTTCTATCGATGACACTTGGAAACATCTAAAAGAAGAACCGCGTACATTTACCACAACTGATATTAAACTCTCATAGATTCGTAATTTACCAATTTTTCACAAAATAAATAATACTTATGACAAAAATTTGACTTTTGTTAATTTTTGTGAATAACTACAAAAGGAGGTCTTTTAGCATAAATGCAATTCGATAGCAACAGAACAAAAGACGAATTCGGATATTTGACTGTTACTAACTGTGTTTTGACTGGTGAAGATGTTGCTTTGTATTATGGGTATGAAGTCCCTAATTATCAAAAACACAAGCTTGACCCGAAAAAAGTTTATCGCGTTTATAGACCCCGAGAAGAGATTGAAGACTCTGATTTTTCTAATAAGCCGCTTCTTTCTCAGCATATGGATTTCTCTGCAACTGACTACAAAGAAAAATTTGTAGTTGGGACAACTGGAGAAAGTCGAGATGAAGGTAGTGAAAAACTAGCTACTGTTGTTTTTTGGAAACAGTCAGCAATTGATGAACTAGAAAAAGGTACGAAAAAGCATCTGTCATGTGGGTATCTCTATGAACCTGTGATTGAAAAAGGCTCCCATAATGGAATGCCCTATGATATCAGAATGACAAAAATTAGAGCAAACCATGTCGCGATGGTGAATGACCCAAGATACAAACCGGCCACGGTGGCCGATGAAAACTCCGTAGAAAAGGGAACAAAAATGAAGTTTTTTTGGCAAAAAGACAAAGAGGTCGATGGCCTTTTAACTTTAGATGAGGCTTTTGATGCCCACAAAGCTATTTTAGACAATGACAAAATGTCAGAAGATGAAAAAGCTGAAGCAATTGAAAAAGTCAAATCTAAAGCTAAGCGTGTAAAAGGCGAAGTTGAAGACGAGAAGAAAGTTAAAGATAAGAAAAAAGTCAAAGACTCAGACATGGAAGATGATGAGCCGACTATGGATAAAAAAGCAATGGATAAGAAAGATTGCATGTCTAAAGACGCTGCTTCTGTTGTAGATGTTGCTGCTCTTGCTGAAAAAATTGCTGAAGAAAAGATTCGTAAATTCAAACAAGAATCGATGGCTCTTGATTCTGCTTTTGCTGAATACGAAAGAGTTTGTGGAAGAGTAAACAAAATGGCCTTTGATAGTGCTGAATCTGTTTTGGATACTATCATTAAGAATCAAAAAAGAAATCCTGAAGGCAAAACTTTTGAGCAAAAACAAGCGATGGTTGAAGCCTTCTCTAGTGTAAAAAGTTACGTTTCGCCAAAAGTGACTTTGGATAGCAACTCTATACCTAAAGTTACTATGAATGCTGATTTTCGTTCATTTTTAGAAAGAAGGAATTAATAACATGGCAGTTTATGCAGCTGGGCAGCAGATTGCTCAAAATCCTAATCCATACCAAGTCGGTGTACCCACTCAAGCTTTGCTTGACGGCTACACTTTCGGAAGCATCGCTCTAAATGATTTAACCGTTGGTAATCCTTGTTTTTATACAGGCATTGCAGACCAAACTGTACAAGCACTTGGTAACTACTCTGCAGGGATTGGTGGTGTATTAGCGGGTGTCGTTATGCGTTCTAACGCAAGTGCGATGGCATTCGGCGATTCTGTACTTGGTTTTTCAACAACTATTAGTGCGGGTAGCAATGTTCAAGTTCAAACTCGCGGCAGTGTTCCTGTTCCAATTACCACTTGTTCTAGTACTTTCGGCTCTCCTGTTCGCGGCGATGACGTTTATGTGAATTACGCAACGGGAACTTGGGTAGTTGTCGGCTTGGGTGGAACACCTCCATCTAACACAGCTAAAACCAATTTCAAAGTTGGAAAAGTTTACTCGAGTTGGTCATCTGGTGTGCCAGTTGAAATTACAAATACTCAAAATGCGGGAGCTTAAAGATGAATCTAGATAACATGAGCGAGCACGATTTTTTACAGATGCTCGACAAAGATTTTGGTATTAAATTTGAAAGTGGCTATACTCCGGTTGTTGCTGACTCTAACCATAGTTTTAGAGAAAAAGCAAATCAACTTGTTGGTGACGTAGACACATATACCTATAACCCAAATTCTAATGGCGTGCCTGGTTGGTACACTTTGGTCAACATCAATAAAATTATTGACCAGCTATTGCCTGTTCGGCGATATGAACAAATTGGTGGACCGCTTCAATATGGTGGCTTCACTACAAATAAAGCTCAATACGCGATGATTGGCCTTGAGGGTCAAATTGAGCCTTACACTGATTACGGTAGCACTTTAATCTCTGACATTAATGAAACATTCCCAACCCGCGATGTTTATCGTGGTCAAACTGTAATTCAATACGGTGATCTAGAAGTTGCAACCCTTGCAGAAGCTAAAGTTGATGCAGTTTCTCGTAAACAATATTCTGCAGCGATGCAAATTGCTATCGCACAAAATAGATTATTTTTCTACGGAAATATCAATGGCGCAGGCGCATTTGTTTCACAAATTTTTGGTCTTTTGAATGACCCTCAATTAAACGCTGCAACTCCTGCAACCAACGGCTCCTCAGGTTCTCCCTTGTGGTCTGTTAAAGCTGCGAATACTGCAACGGGTGCAAATGATATTGCGAATGATGTTATTGTTACTGCAATGACTGTTATGCAAAATCAAATGGGTGGAAATGTTGAACTCGGTGCAAAATATAAATTATGCGTGCCAACTGCAGCTGTTTCTTATATGAATTCAACCAACTCCTTTGGTTTGAATGCTACTGCAATTATTAAAGCAACTCTTCCAGGTCTAGAAATTGTTTCTACTCCTGAATATAACACCCTTAAATCTTTTCAATTAATTGGCCCAAGCCCACAAGGTGGCGACATGGTGGCTGATTTATTTACTTACAAATTACGTGGACATACCCTTGTGCCCCAAATGTCTTCTAAGAGACAAAAATGGTCATTTGGTAGTTCAGGCTGCGCAATATTTCAATATGCGCCAATCGTAACAGTATCGGGGATTTTAGCATGAGTTTTGTTTTTAGTCGTTCACCAATTGGCCATCAGTTTTCAATTATCCAAAACGGTATTGAGAATGTTTATGTAATTAAAGGAACAAATTCACATCAAGTTCTTACTGGTGGTGCAGAAGTTCCTTTTAAAACTGAAATGGAAGAGTCTGTATTTAATGCAATTAAAGCAAAATATGTTGACCATATTGGTTTATTCGGTGGAAAAGACCCAATCAGCGGAAGAACATTAGACGCTCAAATCTATTTAGCGAAAAATGAATCTGAAGCTAAAAAGAAAATGGATGATAGTAAGCCAGTTATTACACAAAACGAAATGGTTTCTAAAGTCACAGGTATTTCGAAATTTAAAGATGAAAGAGAGTAAAAATTGGCGATTCCAGCTTTTGATATAAATTTATTTAGAGCTCAGTACCCGATGTATGCAAATATACCGGATGCTGTGCTTATTAATTTATGGATAGAAGTTGATGAAGTTGGTACTCCAATTGTTTCTTTACTTCCCATTGATAAACAAGAGCATTATTACTATGTGGTTGAAGCTCATCTTGCTGAATTATGGAATCGCGGACCTGGTGCTGGTGGAATTGTTACAGAAGCTAAACAAGGCACTGTTGACGGCAAATTCTTTGTTGATGAATCAAATGCTTTAATTTGGTGGAATCAAACCGCTTGGGGCGCGAAGATTGCATATTTAATGAAGATGCATGGTGGGTTTCAATCCGTCAATACTTGTCAAAATTTCGGTTCAGTTTTTGGAGGGTGCTACTATGGCTCTCTCTACTATTAGCGGCGGTGAGAATTTAAAAAAATTTTTAGGCAAAGTTAAAAACCAAACTGGACAAATTGACGCAGGATTCTTTCCAGAGTCTATTTATGATGATGGAACTCAAGTGGCCCAAGTGGCTTTTGATATGGAATATGGAAAAATAAATTTTGGTTTAGATGCAGAAAAATATGGAGAGATAATCCCTGCTCGTCCATTTATGCAAAAAACTTTTGATGAAAATAATAAAAAATGGCGACAAGAACTCATTAATATTATTTATGCTCAAAAAGAAAACATAGATGTTTTACAAGCTTTACGTGTAGTTGGTTTTGTAGTTAAAAGAGATATTCAAGAAACAATTAGCTGGTTCGCAAGAGAAGGAACTCCTAGAAACGGTCCTAAAGTTATTAAATTAAAAGGATATGATTCGCCTTTAATTTGGACTGGTAAAATGCAAGAGTCCGTTAACTATGTGGTGAAAAAATGAATATTAATTTCATCGCTAGTCGCGCTTTAACTCCAGTCTATCCGATTGTTCAAGTAGAAGTTCATACTTTTTCTGGGCAAACAAATTTTTTAGGGGCTGTTACACCTGCATATAATGACCCTTTTATTGTAGATGCAAACATACAATTTTCTTCAAGAGGAAGCGGAGCGTTTAAATCATCTGAAACTCTTATTTATAAAAATGGGTACAACGTTACTGAAATATTTAGAGATTTCTGGATAAATAAAGAACAACTAACTGGGTTAAATAGAAATATATCAACAGGTGGTGATTTTTTAGTTCTTGATAATCTAAAATATAAAGTTGTTGGAGTAGATGAAAAATTTAGGACAGGCTGGGTTTTATTAACTTGTGTACAGAGTGATTTAAGTAATGAATGACCTTCAAATTATTTGGACAATGATAAGCACTTTATTAACTGGGTATTACTTTCCAGATAATATTTTTGATGCATATCAAAATAATATTACTTTCCCTGTCTCTAATAATTTCATTGTCATTACACAAAAAGATATTGGAAAGGCACCCGCCTATCCTTTAAGAGATTTCGATGTTTTAGCTCAAGAAAAAGTTCTAACTCCATTTGGTGATTATGAATTTCAAGTTGATTTGTATGGAGATAATGCGGATATCTGTGCGCATATTCTCCACACTTATGTTGATTCATCAGCGGGAAGTAATTACTTGCTGGATTATAAAAGAGGAATTGGAAAAGTAAAAATGATACCGCCAAACGCAAGTCCTGTTAATGACAGAGACCGATACATGAAAAGGTACATAGTAACCTTCACTGTTTTAAATACAAATATCGTAAGAATTCCGATGCCAGGTTTTGGCCTCGCAGATGTTGAACTTAATTTTACGGAGTACACATAATGGCTGCCATAGACATTGGTTTATATATTCCTGTCACGAACACGGTTGAAAACCCACTTAATAATGCAAAATCTTTTGCAGGGTTAGCTTTAACAACTAACACTGCAATTCCACCTACAACCCCTATTCTTCAGTTTACAAATTTACCTGACGTAGGAACTTTTTTCGGGACAGGTTCTGCTGAGTATGCAAGTGCAAGAAAATATTTTGCAAGTTGTAACACTGCGATAACTTTCCCTCCATATATCTATTTTGGGTTACTTACTCTTACAGCAACAGATTCTAATTTAAGAGGCGGTACTATTACAGACCCAACAGGGACTTTAACAGCTCTTCAAGCTCTTTCAGCTGGAGTGATTAACGTTGTTGTAAATGGAACTTCATATAATACAACCGCAATTGATTTAACTGGGGCTACGAGTCTATCTGATGCAGCTTCTTTAATTGAGAGTGCAATTATCTCTGCTCACCCTATCGCATCTATTTTCTCTTTTGCTTATGACGGGGTAAATAGTCAATTTTATGCGATAAATACTACAACCGGAGCAGCTTCAACCCTTGGATTCTTTAGTTCTGCTACAACAAACTTAGCGACTATTTTAAAGACTACAGCGGCAACTGGAGCCATTATTTCTAATGGGTCTGATGCCAAAACAGTTACAGAATGCTTAGAATCTTTAAAAGAAAGTTTTACTGATCAATTTAGCTTGTATTTTGTCGATGATTTAGGTGGTTCTTTAGACAATTCTAAGAATTTAGAACTTGCACAATGGGTAAGTGATCAAGGTGATAGATTTTGGTCTTTAGTTTGGAGTAATGAAGTTGCTCTTGAGTCTCTTACTGACACAACAAGCATTTGGTATCAAATTACTCAAGCAGGGATTAACAACTGCTCTGTTTTTGATGAAGTAATTTACAATAATTCTGACAGAGTTTCTGCAGCTTCAGGTATTTTTGCTTCTGTTGATTTAACTCAGCCGAATTCTGCGATTACGCTTGCATGGAAACAACAAAATGGTCTTTTACCTTCTGTAACAAGTACAAGTATTGCAAGAATTTTAGGTCAAAAAGGTATTAATTATTATGGTAAAGTTGTCACTACAGGTTCAGCTCTTACTCAAAATTTCTTTTATCCTGGAGCTATCACTGGTAAGTGGACATTTGTTGATAATTTAGTAGCCGCTGTTTGGATTGCTTATCAATGTCAATTTGAAACAGAAGATCTCTTTTTAAGCGTAGGTCAAGTGCCAATTGACCCGGATGGGCAAGGCCAAGTTAGATCGGCATTGCATACTGCATTAGAGGGTTCAAAAGCAAATGGCATCATAGCTACCGGTTTGACTTTTGATACAGATACCTCAATTGAAATTAAAACAACTTTTGGTATAGATTCAATTGAACTAACCAACAATGGATATGCTATCCTTAATACACTACCGCCAGCGGGTTTAAGAAAATTAAGGGAAAGCTCTCCATGGTACATCCTTTATACTAAAGGGTCTGCATACCAATTCCTCCCAATCAATACACGAACATACTTCTAAAGGGGAAATAGAAATGCCAGCATATATAGCTACAAGTAAGAATGCGATTATTACTTTTACATCTGTTTTAACAGGCCCCCCAAAACTTCTAACAGGTTTTGCGAACGATAATATTTTAGAAATACCCGATGTTGATATTGTTAAATCAACAATGGGTTGTGACGGATTTCTTCAAAAATCAGTTATGGCTAAAAAAGTTGAGGGAAGTTTTATTTTTTGGTCAGGTTCTCCTGCGATGACTTTCATCTATCGTCTTCAACAAGCAGTCTATAATACTGGTTTTGTTGTCAATGGAAATTTAAACGTCATCATTCCATCACTAGCAGTTTCGTTTACATACCCTGATTTTAGTTTTGATAGCGGTCCTAAGGGCTTTGAACTTGCCGATGAAGTTAAGCCGATAAAAATCAAGTGGTCTGCTCAATTACCGAATTATGCAAGCCTAGGGGCTGCAGCTGCAACAATAATAGGAAACTTTGGCTAATGAAAATAGTTAATTTTAGTATTGAAGATAAAAATGAAGACGGTGAGAAAGTTGTCATTAATTTTGTAACTAAGAAAATGTCATCTGTAGAAGCTGGTTTTTTAGTTATAAAAATTATTGGAATTGTAGCAAGGGGAGCTGGAGATAGAGTTGATGCTTATCTCGAGCAAATTTTACATAATCTTTTTCAAACTGGATACACTGTCGAGGGTGTAAAAAATACGACTGATGCAGGAAGTGTTGGGGGTGTAGTTCTTAGCGCAGTTAAAGGTGCGATTGCTACACTTTCAAATAAAGATCGTGATGAGCTTATTTCTACTTTAATTACCGGAGTAGAAATTATAGAAAGTGCTGTTTTTAAAACACCAGTAACTCTTCAGGAATTAAACACTAGATTGTGTAGTTTCCAAGCATTTTTTAAACTAATATTTGAATTAATTAAGATAAATTTAGGTTTTTTTTCTCAAAAACCAGGATGAATATTCCATATAAATATGTGGAATCATACCCACATATTTATTGTAAAGGATTACTGCCGATTTTTGTAGCTATCATAAACCAAAAATTGGCAACACTACACGAACTTAAAAGTGTGTATTGCTATGAAGACGCCTTGGATCTGTATGAAATAATTCTTGTAAATAATTACAATGAATTAACTTATCAAGAAATCCAACAGATGAGGAATGAAAACGCAAAATGAATTTAGATACGTTTTTTTTATCCCTTGTCTTTGATAATGCTAAGACAAAAGACTCATCTGATAAAGTTGAGCAAACAATCAATAGTCTTACCGATAAGATACTTCGTTCCTTTGCAAGAATAGAAGCGTTTGATTTTCTTAAAAAAGCTATTGAGCAAACTGTTGCACTTACTACAAAATTAGATAACCTTGCTTATGTAACAAATGAAAATATTCAAAGTTTAAATGCTTGGGGCGAAGCTGTTAAAAGAACTGGTGGAACTACTGAAGGGTTTTATTCTTCTATTTCTAATCTTGCTCAAAAGCTTCGCGATGTCCAAACAAATTTTGGAAGCGCAGGTCAACTTGTTTTTGCAAGACTTGGATTAAATCTCCAAAAATCTAACGGCGAGATGAAGACTGCAACAGAACTTTTAGCAAACATTGGAGATAAGTTTAAAAGCTTGCCTAAAGTTTGGCAGTTAAATCTTGGACAGCAGTTAGGTCTAGACGCCGCTACAATTAGATTACTTTCGAGCGGCAGTAAAAGTGCAATAGAGCTTGTTGATAAAATGCGTCAACTTGGCGCTGTTAGAGACGAGAATACTGAAAAGAATATTCGATTTAGAAATTCTCTCTACGATATCCAGTTGATTTGGCAAGATATTAAATTAACGATTGCAAATGGTTTGATTCCAGTTTTGACTAAATTTAGTGAGATGCTTGTAAAATCTTTTCGATTTATGCAAGAACATGCTCAACTCGCTAAAGCAGTTTTATTAGCAATATCTATTCTTTTAGGTGGTGCAATACTCAATTCTATAGTTGCGATTGCTTCTGCAATTACTACTCGTTTAATTCCTGCACTTATTGCGATTGTTGCGGCTAATCCTGAGCTATATGTTTTAGCAGCTGCACTTATTGCAGTTGGTTTAGTTATTCAAGATTTTGTAGTTTATCTTCGCGGAGGTAAATCCGCTTTCGAAGATTATTATAAATTCATAGGTGGTTTAGCAAAGAAATTCGACCATTTAGCGAGTTCCATTCTTAGGGTTACAACAGTTTCAAAATATTTATTTGCGGCATTGAGTCCCTTAGGTTTAATCTATGGATTCTTTTCTAAATTCGGTGGCGGAGATAAAAAACTTACAGACGAAGAGTTTACTAAACAAGCTGAAAATTATATCCCTTTAAGTCAACAAGGTACAAATAGAAATTTTATCACAGATATGATTGCAAGCGTCGCAAAGAGTCAAGGTTTCGACCCTTCTGTTGCTGCAACAATTGCAAATATTGAAAGTGGATTAGACCCAAACGCTAAATCTAAAACAAGTAGTGCTTCAGGGTTATTTCAAGTTATCGACAGTACTTTCCTTGACCAAGCTGGTGATCTTAATGATAAAAATGACCCGATTAAAAACTCTATAGCAGGGATAGGAAATTTAAAAAGTATATCTCAAGGACTATCTAGTTTTCTAAATAGAAAACCAACCGGTGGAGAAATTTATTTAGGTGAGAGATTTGGTTTAGATGGTGCAAAAAAATTACTTTCTTCCAATCCTAATTCAATGGCATCTGCAATATTTAGTGCTCAGACTTTGAAATCTAACTCTGACCTTGGCGGTTTATCTGCAAGTCAGATAATAAATAACGCAAATAAAACATATGCGAGCCATGCTGTTAGTGTGGGAAATGTAAGTATTAATGTAAATGCTCCTAATGCAAATCCAAATCAAGTTGGTCATGCGGTGATGCAACAATTTAATTCCAAAATTGTAACAAACCGAGATAATGGGGTGCGACAATGAGTTTTACGAATGGTCTCTATAACCCACAGACTTTAGATTTAATTCTTGGTTTTGACTCGTATATCGAGAATACATATCACAATTCAAATACTGTCGCATATGAACCTTTAGAAAGAAATAGTTTTAGTAGTGACAGTAAACAAAGTACTCCTTTTATAGTTTCTATTACTGCTAATTTTGTTATTAAAGGCGATTCCTCTTCAGGTGATACTGTTGATGTAATAAAAGAGAAACTAGAGAAATTAGCTAAAGATGCAACTCTTGTAAAAATATTTTTAATACCATTTGCAGCTAAATATGGAACGAGTAGTCAATATTATCAATATGCGAATATTTACGAAAGTATGTGTTTAGTAAGCATTGATTTTCAGAACAATCCTGATCAATTAGAGTTCAGACCTAACCTTGTTTTTCAAGAAATAAGAATAACTGATAGCGTCTACACTGCTTCTCAAAATACTGCAAATCCTGAAAATAATGCAACATCAAATGCTGGTCAAGTTCAACCACAGGGTGATACCTCTCTTCTATTTGAAGAATTTGGGAAAGTAGGTTTGCCATTATGATATTAATTATACCAATAAGACCAATTACAAATCAGAGTTTAAATGTAGTGTTAAATAATCAAAACTGCACGATTGATTTATTAACTCGAGGAGGCCATACCTTTTTAAATCTCTTTGTAAATAACCAACCTGTGGTTCAAGGAAGAAAATTATCTTTAACTAAAGTAGTTCCTTATGAATATTTACAAACTAAATTTGTAGGAAATTTAGCGTTACTTAACAATGATTTAAATACTAAAGACAACCCTGACTATACAAAATTTGGCTTAACTCAATCGCTAATTTATTATCAGGAGTCTGATTTAACATGAGTGTAATTGTTAATCCCACTTCATTAAGAATAAGACAATTAGAATGTAGATTAACTCTGCAGTCAGGTCAATTTAATCAAGGTGGAAATGTTAAAATTGTAAATAGTAACTTAATTACAAGTGGAGTGAGCACAATTAATGCGACTGTACATACTTCTCTTTCTAATAATTTTACTAACTCGGCTGATATTATTATTTACGGAATGAATGAGTCAGATATTGCAGCATTATCTACATTGGGTTATGCAGCTCTAAAGTTTGAATTAAATCGAATAGAGCTTTACGCAAATTATAGTGACCAACAAAAGAGCTTATGTTTTAGCGGATATATTGTGCGTGCGTGGTGTGATTTTTCAGATCCAAGTCGTCCCATGCATTTTGAGTGTCAAACAACATATCAAGAAGCTTTAGCGGATGTGACTCCAACCAGTGTTAAAGGGTCCATTGGAGTTGTAGATTTATTCTCAAAGTTTGCATCTAGCCTAGGGTACTCTCTTCAAAATAATGGTGTCAGTGGAATTTTAAATAACCCTATTTTTACTGGTAGCCCCATCGACCAGTTAAAGAAATTAAGCAAACAAACAAGTACAGCTTGTGTAGTGGATAAAGGCGTTCTCTATATAGCCCCGCTTCGTTTTAGTCTTAGTAATTTAATTCTTGATATAAATTCTGATAGTGGATTACTTAGCTATCCTACGATTGATTCTTATGGAGTTAAATTAAGAATTCGATATGACCCCACACTCAGAATAGGTCAATATATAAAATTACAAACAATTGTTCCGATCCCAAAAGCAACCGGACAGTGGTACGTTTATGATATGCAGTCAACATTAAGTAATTTACATGAACCTTGGTATACTGATTTAAAGTGTAGTTATACAAATTTAGCAGGGCCTTTATAAATGGTAACGACGTTTAACTCTTCGAAAGAAGTATCCTCCGATTTATCTGGCACAGATATGATAGAGTTTTCTAATACAAAACTTCTTCATGATATCAATACAATAATCCTTGCAAAAATAATTGAGGTAGATTTACCCACAAAAAGACTTATCGTAAGGTCTTTAATTAATGGTGTAGATACGCACGACCAGCCGATAACTCCACCACAAATCTATGACGTACCCTATTGTGCTCAGCGAGGTGGAAATGCTGGAATAATAACTGAGTATAAAATCGGGGATACCGTTGTCGTAGGTTTCTGTCAAAGACAAATTGACATAACAAAAAATACGATGGAGCAAAGCACACCAACTCTTACACGATTCCATGCATTGAATGATGCAGTCGTTTTATCTCACTGGTCGAATAATGAGCCGACTGTTTTTATAAAAATTACAGACGATGGGATTGATATACAAACCTTAAATAAGCCTTTAAATATAACGACAACTGGAGATATAAGTCTTACAGCAAACAACGTTACAATGAACGCTACAACTAAGTTTCAAGTGAACTCTCCTGATATTGAATTGAATGGCAATTCAAAAATTATTGGCACTCTTACAATTGGAAATACTGTAATTAGCACAACAGGAATTACAAATAGTTCAGGAACTAACATTGATTCTGTACCATTTTTACTACACACTCACAGTGGAGTAACTACAGGATCAGGTATAACAGGACCGGTAACATGACAATTAATCAACCGACATATGCCATAGGAAATTTCGTAGATATGGATGGAACGCCATATCAAGATATTTTTTTGGATAGTAATAAGAATATTGCCATAATCTCAGGAGTTTTATCAGTTTCTCAAACAGTGAAAAACGCAATAAGCCTTTGGCTAGGAGAATACCAATTTGATATCACCTTGGGTGTTCCTTGGTATAATGTTTTAGGAGTTTCTCCTCTTAATAAAAGTTTATTAAATAATTATTTAAAAAATGCAATTTTAAAAGTTCCTTATGTGACACAAGTTGTCTCAATAGAATATTTTCCTGATGATGTAAAAAGAACTTTAGGAATTAGAATAACATTTTTAAATACAGACAATATAACGAGTGTGACGAATGTTAATATCTGATACGGGCGTGGTTATTGAACCATCAACAACAGCAATTGCAGAAGCTCAGCAAATTTTAATTGACACTTTTGCACCTGAGGTACCAAATTTAGACCCATCAAGTCCTAATGGTTTGCTGGTTCAGAATATCGCTATTGCAATTACACAGCGTGAAGCAGACCAAGCAAATACTGTAAATTCAATGAACCCGAATATTGCAACAGGTGAACAACTTGATGCAATATGTGCGAATTTAGACATTGAGAGGGACCCAGCAACTCAATCAACGGCAACTTGTGTTTTCACGGGGCTCGTCGGGGTTTCTATTCCTGCAAATAGTCAAGTCGCTTCAACCAACGGAGATATTTTTCTTGTTGAAGCAACAGTTGTTATCGGAGTTGGTGGCACTGTTTCAGGAAGTGTCAAGGCTCAGGTTCCAGGTCCAATTTTAACAACTGCAAATACAATTAATAAAATTATCACAGGAATTAGCGGATGGGATACTGTTAATAATCCACTCGTAGGAACGGTTGGGAAAGAATTACAATCTGATGCTGAATTTAGATTAGACCGTGTTGATTTATTAGCCTTTGCATCAACAGGGAGTTTAGAGTCTATTACTGCAGGTGCAGTTAAATTAAACCCAGTGAGCTATTTCATTACAGAAAATATAACAGATTTAATTGTGATTCGAGATGGAATAGCAATTTTACCACATTCGATTTTGTTAACTTTAGAAGGTGGTTCATCTGATTTAGATGTCACTAACATGCTCTATGCAAGGTTAAGTGCTGGGTGTGGAATGAGTGGAACACATTCGTTTTCTATTCCAATTCCAGGAGGGCTTGAAACATTTACTGCAACGTGGCAAATCGCAACCCCAAGAGCTCTTGGCATAAATATTCAGTTAAAACTTGGTGTTATTTATCCCCCAAATTTAGATGTCTTAATCGCACAAATCATAAATGATAATTTTGATTTTAATGTAATTGGTCGTTTTATAGATGCGACACAATTTATTTTCATTTTAATGACTAAAGGAATTCTACCGATTATAGCATTAACTTTTAATGTAGGGGCAACAACAAATCTCGTTCAATATACTATGCCTGTTACTGATAGTCTTGGTTCTAGTATGCTTTCTTCTAATGTGAGTATAAGCTATGTTTGATCCATACATTTATCGGCAATATGCTAATTCTCCAAAATTAATAAGCTTAGCTCAAAAAACAGCGAATGCGATGTTGTTTAAAGATATTGATTTTACAGTCGATTATCTTAATATCCGTACAGCAAGTACAGCTGGATTAGATAATTGGGGTATTATATTAAATCAACCAAGAACTGTAAGGTCTGGGACATCTTATGATGGAGTATTTGGATTTGATGATGGAGTTACTCCTACAGATACCGTTACATATCCTCAGAATTTCTATCACTCTAATTTTTTTAATATTTCCTATAGTCCAACAATTGAACTGAATAACACTCAATATCGAGCTCTTTTATTATTAAAGTATCGTAAATATACGACTAATAATTCTCTAAAAGATTTAAATGACATAATCATAGAATATGCAGATATAAGTGGAGGCTCAGGAATCCCTTATGTTTTTAGCACCTATGATATGAATATTACATACAAATTTAACTATGTACCGCAACCATATGAAACTTATCTTTTTAGAGATACGCCAATTCTACCAAAACCGGCTGGTGTAAATCTTAATTTAATTTTTACGTGAGGAGATAAGATGTCTACAACATTTCCAGATCCGATTATAAAACCATTTAGTAACACCGGAGATAATGCACCCCCTCCCCTTGGTCCGATTTCTACTGCAGCAAATCAGGAAACTGGTTTTCCTATTTTAGAATCAACTCCATTAAATGCAGGTGGTATACCCGTAACTCGTGAAGAATTTAATGGTACTTTCAATTTTTATACGAAACAAATTCTTGCATTAGTTATGGGTTGTCGATTCACTTTTAATCAAGCTGTCTCTGATGAGCAAGGTGGGTATCCGCTAGGAGCTGTACTTTATTGTGCAAGTAATAACTCTCTACAGCGCTCACTTGTAAACAATAATACTGCGAATTTTATTACAACACCCAGTTATATTAATGATGGAGTTAACTGGAGCGCCATTGTTATTGATGATCTATATTGTAAAAATTTAGAGATTAGAAACCAAGGTGAAGCAGTATTTTATGATGCAACAAATACTCACGCAGTTACGTTAGTTGCACCAACTAGTTTAGCTGCAAATACAAATTATGAATTTCCAGCAACACACCCAACAGTAAGCGGGCAGTCTTTTACTTGTACTACAGCGGGAGTTACCTCTTGGGCTTTTGGAGCACTTGGAGCAATTTCGCTCCCTTCATCCGGTTACATAGGAGAAACTATTAAATCTGTTGTTACAGGTGTTTCAGTAACTGGAGTAATACAAGTAATAACATCAATAAATATCCCACCAGGAATATGGAGTTTTTCGCTTCAACTTCAAACATCTACATTTGTAGCAACTTCTGCAAGTTTTGAATACGGGATTTCAGGCTCCCCGACTACTTTTACAGGCGCTATAGGAGATAATGTAGGAGCTATTTTAATTTCAACAAGTGGGGGTTCTTTAGCCCCATCCATAGCGAATTACACACCTGGTTATGTACCTAGTACAACCACTTTTTATTTGCTTTTGGAAGGTGGGCTTGGGGCTGTAGGAACATCAGTAGATGGTAGAATAAGTGCAATAAGAATAGGATAAGGGAGAAATAAAATGCAAGTACTACAGTTTTTAACAGATATAGAAGGAACACCGGTATGGCCTTTAGCTTTGCCGAATGCAAATCCCAGCGTATTTAATTATACAGGATTTAATACAATAACATTAACATTTTATAATGATATACAAACGACACGAGACCCATTCACAGGTGCGATAACAAATATTACACCAGTCTCCCCTGTAACAACAGGATTAGCTGGAACAATTACAATAAAAGCGCGTCCTACACCAGATTCTCCATGGCTAAATATTGAAAATAATACCCTTGATATAAGTATGGATGATGTGATGCTAAATGCTGAAGGTTTAATTACTGCAGTTAATATCTATCCTACTAGCATTGAAAATTGTGCTTATATTTTTGTTCAATTAACTAGGAGCGCTTAAATATGTCAGATACAAATACATACAAAGGTACAAAAATTGGAACTTATCCACAACCAAAAACAAGCGGCCCTCCTCCGACTACAGGAACTGTAACTTCAGTTTCTGTTAATCCTGCAAATGGTTTTGGAGGGAGTGTAACAGACCCAACAACAACTCCTGCAATAAGTATTCAGACAACAGTTACAGGAATTTTAAAAGGAAACGGCACGTCCGTTTCCGCAGCAACCCCTGGTGATATTATTGCAAGCAATGTGCTTAGTTTAGCAGGAAATTTACTTAAATCAACTATTGATGGTATTGATTCAAATACTGTAGATTTGTCTACGATTACTCCGCCTGCAACTACAAATACGCTGGTTAATAATAGCGACAATACCATGACTAGCACTGTAAATAGTATTGACTCTACCGCTGATATTATTACCGATGTGACAATCAACAAATCAACAAATTCATTTAATGTAGAAATTAACAGTGTAGTTTCTTCAGATAATATAGTTATCGATACGAATGCTCTTTCTCTTACAGGCTCTACATTAAAATCTACTGTAAATAGTGTAAATTCTAATAATGTTACTGTTCAGCCTGCAATCTCTTCACCAACGAACAATAATTTAGTTGCGATGGATGCATCTGGGATTGTAAAAGATGCAGGTGTTTTAGTTACAACTTCTGCAGCATCAAACGATAATACTCATCTTCCTACATCAGCGGCTGTTCAAACAAATTTGGCTTTAAAGGCACCTCTTGCATCTCCTGCACTCACAGGAAACCCTACAGCCCCAACACAAACTCCAGGAGATAATAGCACTAAAATTGCAACAACTGCTTATGTGGATGCAGGCTTAGCAACCAAAGTTGGGGTAACAACCGGCACAGCAATTCAAAAAGCGAATGGAAGCGGTGGGTTAACAGCTGCAGTTGCAGGAACAGATTATCAGCCGATAATTGGCTCACCTGTTTTAGATGACTTAGTCTCGATGACCGTTGCGGGAGTTGTAAAAGATGCAGGCGTGAAGGTCAGTAACTCATCGGGAAGTAGCTCAAGCGCAGAGATTATGACAAGCTCAGCGGTACAAACGAATCTTGCTCTTAAAGCAAATATCGCAAGTCCTACACTCACTGGAACGCCTGCAGCTCCCACAGCCACACCCGGTACAAACACAACTCAGCTTGCGACAACCGCTTTCGTTCAAACCGCAATCGCAGGGAGTGGCGCAGGTGTTTCAAGTTTTAATGGACGAACTGGAGTTGTCGTGCCAGCTTCTGCAGACTACACAGTAGCTCAAGTTACAGGCGCGGCTCCGTTAGCTTCACCAGCTTTGACTGGAACTCCTACAGCTCCAACACAAAGTCAGGGAGATAAGTACCAAACTAGCTACAACTGCTTATGTTGACACTGGATTGGCTTTAAAAGCCCCTCTTGCATCACCCGCTTTAACAGGAGTACCAACTGCTCCAACAGCAAGCACAGGCACGAACAATACTCAACTTGCAACAACTGCTTTTGTGGAAACCGCAATTACAGGAGTTCCAGCTAAATTTTACCAATCACCACAACAATTAATCACATTTACTACATTAAGTGAAATTATTGCGATTGTTGCTCCGGCTAAAAATGCTGTGGGATTATATAGTATATTATTACAAGATGGTTCTGGAAATGAACTAGATATTATTTTTTCTATCGCTGGAAATTTTAAATCATCTTATAATTATTCTACAATTAATATCATAGAGGTTAATGATACAAGTGGAGTAATAAATAATAACAATATCAGTAACTATATATTACTAAGAGGCTACTTCCGCTCAACTTCTCCGAATACTTATTTTGCTGTGACTTTATCTACACCGAATACTACGCTCTATTCAAATCCTCTTATTATACAAACGAATCAAGATAGCTTTTCATTATTAAGTGATAATACTACGATTACAAGTATGATAGGAACTGACGTTTCTAATTTAGTTTCTTTAGCACCTGCAGACTTAATTTTTAAAATGAAAGTTAACATTGTTCCTGTAACAACTTCCATACCGCAGGGTTATGCTTATTGTCCATCTGCAGCTGGGAATGCTATTTATCAATATTCACTTACACAAGCGACAGGTAATCTTTTCGCTCTTTCACCAGCAACATTTACTCTTTCTGGAGCATATAAAGTTGCAGCAACAACACTACGAAATTATGTTTATGCTACTGCAACGGGTAGCAATAACGTATTTATGCAAAGTATAAATCCAGCGACAGGAGTTTTAGCAGCATTAGGAACACCTAGTATCGCAGGGCCAAATACTTGCACAGGAATTACAGTTGACCCCACAGACCGTTTTGTTTATGTTTGCGGCTTTGGTACAGGACAATTTGGCCAATATTCTATTACAAAAGCAACAGGACAACTAGTTGCAATCGCATCTCCTCCCACTGCAGCGGGGGGAATGCAAGAGCTTGTAGTTCACCCATCTGGGAAATGGCTATACGCAATTAACAATACGACAGCAACAATATATCAATATGCAATTAATTCAACGACAGGAGCATTAACAGCATTAGGTACCCCTACAATTGCATGTGGAACAAGTCCAGTTCAAATTGCAGCTCACCCAAATGGAAATTATGTGTATGTAGCAAATAGCGGTGCTGCAACAATATCTATGTACTCAGTTAATACTACCACAGGTCAGTTGACAGCACTTTCACCAGCGACTTTTTCAGTTCCTGCTGGAATTCAAGGTGTTACTATAAGTAATAATGGTCTGTTTGTTTATTATGGTAACTCAACAACTAATCTTACTTATCAATCTACAATTAATCCTGGTACTGGATTAATAAGCACGCCAACAACAAGCCAAGCAACAAATGGAGCTCGATTCTGTACATTTGATTTTTCAGGTACTTATTTAAATGTAGTAAATAATACTGCTCCACAAATTAATATTTTTAGTATTAACCAAACGACAGGGGCACACACACCAATTGGAACGGCTGTTGTTGGTTCAAACTGTAACAATATCATTTTAATTTAAGGAGAAGGTATGTTTAAAAAAATTTCAAAAGTATTAATTGGAGCTTTTACCCTATTAGCATGTACATATTCTTTCGATTGTACTGCTCTCATTTTTATGGATGGGACGATATCAATTACCCCTATCACACCTCCGGGAGGTGCTTTAACTGGGTATGCTGCTCAAGGAATTGATATTTTTGGTGTACAGACTCAAATTAAAATCATTGACCAAACTTTAGATTCTTATAGTGCATCGCCTGGTGTAATAAGTAATACGGATACAATCTCACAAGCAGTTTCAAAAATAGGGTCAACACTTCCTACGAATTATTCAACAATTCATATTACATCTGGCTCTGCGTCTAATACGAATCTTACACCATTTCAGCGTTTTATTATTGTAGACCCAAGTGTAACCGGAAAAACAATGACACTTTCAGCAGCAAATGCAACAGGAGTAATTCCTGGAGTTGAATATGTATTCGTAGTAGGTGGTGGGTTAATTACAAGTAACACAATCGCAGTTCCTTCTGGCGCATATTTAAATAATACATTAAACGGAACATATACCCTAACAGGTTTATTGTCAGGATGGGTAAGAATGAGTGCAACAAGTGATGGTTCGCGTTGGTTTGCAGCACCTTAATAATGGAAGTAGAAATGATTTTTGATGTTTTAGGTTTAGTGATGTTTATGTGGTATGGGGCGCTTAGATGGATTTTTTGTGCTTCTGAAAAATGGATTTATACTCCAATTAATCTTATAACTGCACTTGTCTCAATTATATTTTTAACTCCCAGTGTATTTATAACAGATAAAGTTTTTAATATATTTTTCTATTGTATCTGTATGTTTCTATGGTTTAGAAATTCAGTTTATACAGTAGAGGATATAATTGACTTAAAACATTTTCCTACTTCTAAACAGCTTTTCTACGTCATGCTGGATATCATAATGGTTATTTATTTAACTATATGGATCATAAAATATTACAGGAATTAGAGAGTGTCTATGCTAACTGAAGTTTTAAACTATCATGAAATTATTTTTGGACTTTGTGCTTTAGTATTTTCTATTGGAGGTTTTTTTGCAATTCAGAAAAAACTCCCCGAAATGTTAAACAAATCTATTGATAAGATAGAAATTAAAATAGACAAAATTCAAGATAAAATGAGTGAGTCTGATAAAACAATTCAGAATATGCAAGTTTCACAGGCTAGGAATGATGAAAAAGTAAACAGCGTTCAAGTAAGTCAATTAGAAATGAAGCAGGATATCTCTGAGATTTTTAGGATACTGAACACATCTTTTAAAGGAAAATAAAATGGATGATAAAACCTCAAATGATACTAATAAATATGATAGTGTAATCCCACAAACAATTGAAGCAAGTGGAAATTTTCTTGAGAAATCTGATAAGAAATTTGTTTTAATTCTAAGTATCGTTTTTACGATTAATTTTTTAGGTTACTTGGCATTTACTTTTTTTAGATAAAATAAAAAAGCTAGCGGGCCCCAACCACACTAGCTATCGTTACGCTTGACTACATAAATCAATTAGAGTAGCTTGTCAAGTAATACGCCTAGAGCCTCCGTTTTAACGCGCTCTAGCTCTATTGGTTTGATATGCAGTTGTGTGAAACT
>Ga0068856_100001073_pt1 | contig 28942 bp, 18 predicted proteins | sample KBSCornC62_FD_66595 | JGI IMG/M metagenome (GOLD analysis project Ga0068856, IMG submission 66595) | Corn rhizosphere microbial communities from Kellogg Biological Station, Michigan, USA - KBS Corn C6-2 | ecosystem: Host-associated > Plants > Roots > Rhizosphere > Soil ... | reverse complement strand
TCGAACGACGACGGCTCGCCCGGCAGGCCGTTCATGGTGCGCACGTTGGCCTCGATGTAGCGCGTCACGGCGGTATCGGACTGGCAGAGGGACGCGAGCTGCGCCTTCAGCGCGTTGCTGCGCGCCGCCGCATCGTCCACGCCGGGCGCCGTGGCGCTGACGGGCACCGCGGCAAAGCCTTCGGCGATCTCGCGCAGCGCCGCCATGCCGGCCGCGCTCTCGCGGCCGAGGCGGTCGATGCCGGGCACGAGCACGTGCGGATATGTCGAGGGACGTACCGGCAGGCGATGCTCGTAATACCAGAGCGTGAGCTCGCCGCGCGCGGCGTCGAGCTTGAGCGCGATGTCGCCGCGGTCCAGCACGTCGCCGTACTGCTCGCCGAGGATCGGCAGGAGGACCTTGCCCTGCAGCTCCGCGCTCTCCGGCGCCCAGTCGATGTCGAAGAAGTCGGCGTACCTGGACGCCTGACCATGCTCGAGCACGTCGAGCCACCAGGCGTTGTCGGCCTTCAGAACGCCCATGTGGTTCGGGACGACGTCGAGCATGAGACCCATGCCGTTCCCGCGCAGCGCCGCGAGCAGCGCGTCGAGGTCCTCCTCGCTGCCGATCTCGGGATTGAGCGAGAAATGGTCGACGACGTCGTAGCCGTGCGTGCTGCCGGGTCGCGCCTTCAGGAATGGCGACGCGTACAGGTGGCTGATGCCGAGGCGTGCGAGATACGGCACGATGGCCGTGGCATCGCGGAACGTGAACCCGCGATGCAATTGCACCCGATACGTCGCGCGCGGAATGCTCACGTCGGCGCACCGCGCGGCGTCGCCCGCATGCCGCGACCCTCCGCGCGAATCGCGGCACAGATGGCAGCGAAGCGCCCGTCCCGGGGCCAGTCCTCGAGATCCACCGTGATCTTGCGTCGCCAGTTCGGATAGCGATCGTCGGTGGTCGCGGGCAGGTTGACCTGCTCGGTCTCGCCGAACACATCCTCGAGCTGGACGCTCATGAGCGCGCAAGGCGTTCGCGCGACGTATGCGTGCACGGCACGGACGTGATCGAGGTCGAGCGTCGCCGGCAGCGGCGCGTCGTTCCGCGCGAGGCCCGCGTCCGCGAGCGCGCGCATCAGGTGCGGCCGCTCGGACGCGCGCTCGGCGTACTGTCGCTCGCGCATCTCGCGACTCGGGAACAGGTTCAGACGGTCGCGTGCGGCGAGGTCGGTGCCGTTCCAGAAACCCTGCAGCGTCGGAAGATCGTGCGTGCTGACCGTCACGAGCGCCTGCGCGGGATAGCGATCGGGCGCGAGAAACGCGCCATCGTGCGTGCGCTCGAAGAACAGCACGCGATACGAATGCACGCCGTGCGCCGCGAGCGCGGTGCGCACCTCGTCGGGGACCGTGCCGAGATCCTCGCCGACCACCACGCAGGCGTGACGCGTGCTCTCGAGCGCGAGGATGGCCAGCAGATCGTCGAGCGGATAGAACACGTACGTGCCGTCCGCCGGGGCCGCGCCGCGCGGGATCCAGAAGAGGCGCAAAAGACCCATCACGTGGTCGATGCGCAACGCGCCGGCGTGGCGCATGTTCGCGCGCAGCAGCGTCACCCACGGCGCGTAGCCGCCCGCGGGCAGCCGGCGCGGAATCCACGGCGGCAGCCCCCAGTCCTGGCCGCGCTGGTTGAACGCGTCGGGCGGGGCGCCGACGTGCACGCCCAGGGCGTAGCGCGCGGCGTCGCACCAGGTGTCGGCGCCTTCGGGATTGGTGCCGACCGCGAGATCGCGATACAGGCCGATCGACAGGCCTGCCGCACGCGCTTCCTCCGCGGCCTGCGCGAGCTGCCGATCCGCCTGCCACTGGAGATACACGTAAAAGTCGACCACCGCGCGATGCGACGCCGCGAACTGGGTCACGGCGGGCGCTTCGCAGTCACGGTAGGCCTCGGGCCAGTTCGACCAGCCGTGTGCGTCGAGATCGCGCGCCATGGCCGCCTGCAGCGCCTCGAACAGCGCCGGGTGCAACGCCATGCCGTCGTGCGCCTCCGCGAAGGCGCGCAGCGCGCGGCCGCGCTCGTCCATGGGCTCGAGATGGCGCGCGCGAAAGTCGTCGAACACGCGCGCGAGGATCGCGAGCTTGGCGGCTGCGACGCCGGCGTAGTCGACGAGCGGCGCGGCGCGCAGGCGGGCGAGCCGCTCCTGGAATGCGGCCGTCGCGACTTCGGCGCGTGCGCTCGCGCACGCCGGATAGTCGTCGATCGCCTCGACGTCGATGTAGAGCGGGTTGAGCGCGAGGCGGCTCGAGGGGCTGTAGGGGCTCGCCTGCTCGGGCCGGTCGAGGAAGAGCGCGTGCAGCGGGTTCACGCCGACGAAACTCGCGCCGGCCTGCGCGGCCAGTCGTGCGAGATGCGCGAGGTCGGTGAAATCGCCGATACCCCAATTGCGCCGCGAGCGCACGGCATAGAGCTGCACGGCGGGGCCGAAGTGGCGCGCATCGCCGGCCGGTGCGCGGCACCGCTCCGGGCACGCGATCACCGGGATGTTCGCGACGACGCTCCCCGCGCGGGTCGAGTCCATCACGGTGAGATGGTGATAGCCGAGCGGCAGCGACGCGGGAAAGTCCGTGCAGCGCACCCGCAGCCCGTCTTCGCCGGCTTCGCTCGCGATGTGGCACGCCCCTTCGTGAAGACCGCCGGCTTCGAGAGCCAGGCGCCAGCGCAGCACGGCGTCCCTCGACGCGTCGATGCGCAACTGCGGCGCCGCGTGGGCGCCCGTCCGCCGGACGAGAACCTCCGTGCGCGGCGCTTCGGCCGGCGTGTCGAGCGAGATGCGCATCGCGGCGAGCAGCGCGCGCTTGGTCGACTCGCTCGGTGCGTGCTCGTGCCCCCACAGGTCGCGGTAATGCGTCGCGATGCCGTGCTGCGCGCAGAGGCGATCGAGCTCGAGCTCGGTCATGGCGCGCCGCCCGGCTCGATGCGGCACGCCACGTCCCAGCGTGCGGTGGCGGCGCCGGGCGTGGCGAAGATTTCCTCGCTGCCCGGCGGCGCCTCAGGCAGCGCGCCCCCTGCCTCGATGCGCGCGTACAGCGCGAGCGTGCGCCCGTCGTCGAGCGGCCAGCGGACCTCGAGCATGCCGAGCGCGTCGCTGCGATATCGTGCCGCGCCCGCACGCACGTGCGGTATCACGGGAACAATGCGGTCGCGACGTCGCTGCAACAGGTCGCGATACCACGCGAGCCACTCGGCATGCGGCGCGCGCGAAAGGCTCGTCCAGTCGAGCGCACTTCGCCTGTACGCGTCGGTGGATCCGGGATCGGGTGGCGGCACGTCGCCGTGCCGCGTCTGCGCCATGCCGGCGAATTCCTCGCGGCGACCCTTGCGCACGGCCTCGTTCAGCTCGGGCTCGAAATCGCAGAAGTAGAGGAACGGCGTGGCCGCGGCGAATTCGTCGCCCATGAAGAGCAGCGGCGGCGAGGGGGCGAGGAGCAGGATCGCAAGCGCCGCACGCAGCGCGTCGGTGTCGGCGAGCACGTGCAGGCGCTCGCCGTGCGCGCGATTGCCGACCTGGTCGTGGTTTTGCAGGAAATTGACGAAGGCGTCCGGCGGCAGCGCGGCGCTCGCCGCGCCACGCGCGCGCCCGCGGTACGGCGAATGCTGCCCCTGGTAATCGAAGCCTTCGGCGAGGCAGCGCCCGAGGCGCCTGATCGGCGCGTCCGCGTAGTCGGCGTAGTAGCCGTCGGTCTCGCCGGTCAGCAGCCGATGCAGCACGTGATGGAGGTCGTCGTTCCATTGCGCCGTGAAATGGCGCGGGTTGCCGCGTGCGTCGCGCACGAGGCGCTGCGCGTCGTTGCGATCGTTCTCGAGCACGAGGTGGCGGGGACGCTCGCGTCCGGGTCCGGCATGCACGGCGTCCGCGAGCTCGGTCAGGAAGTCGGGGCGCGAATCGTCCTCGATCGCGTGCACGGCATCGAGCCGCAAGCCGTCGGCATTGAACTCCGTGAGCCAGTACAGCGCGTTGTGGATGAAGAAGTCGCGCACCGGGCGGCTGTCGGCGCCGTCGAAGTTGAGGCCTGCGCCCCACGGCGTGCGATGGCGCTCGGTGAAGAAGGGCGGCGCGATGCGGTGCAGGTAGTTGCCCTCGGGACCGAAATGGTTGTAGACGACGTCGATCAGGACCATGAGCCCGCGCGCGTGCGCCGCTTGCACGAGTGCCTTGAGGTCATCGGGTGTGCCGTAGCGCGCGTCGGGCGCGAAGGGCAGCACGCCGTCGTAGCCCCAGTTGCGCTCGCCCGGGAAGTCGGCGAGCGGCATCAGCTCGATCGCGGTGGCACCGAGGGACACTACGTGGTCGAGGCGCTCCGCCACCCCGCGGAAGGTGCCCTGCGGCGAGAACGTGCCGACATGCAGCTCGTACACGACGGCCTCGTGCCACGGACGACCCCGCCACGGGCCGTCGTGCCAGTCGAACGAAGCGGCGTCGACGACCGCGCTCGCGCCGTGGACGTCACCGGGATTCCAGCGCGATGCCGGGTCGGGGATGACGAGGTCGCCGTCGATGCGATACCTGTAGCGCGTGCCGGCGCGTGCCTCGGACATCGTGGCTTCGTACCAGCCCGCTTCGGCGCGCGACAAGCCGTGCCAGCGCGTGCTGCCGCGGTCGTCATCGAGGCCGAGCTCGACGCGCGACGCGCCGGGCGCCCACAAGCGGAACGTGACCCCGTCGGCGTCCACGCGGGCGCCGAACGGCATTGCATGCTGGCGAATCATCGCGGACGACAGAGCAGGACGAGCGATCGCCCCTGGAGTGGATACTCGGACTGCGGCGCCCAGATGACCTGGCCCGGCACGCCGTGGGCGACGTCCGTATCGATGCGCGCCTCCCATTGCGCGCCGTCGCCGTTGCCGGGGAGCTTGAACGGGATCACGTCGTGGTGGGCGTTGAGGAGGATCACGAGATCGTCGTCCTCGACCGGCTTGCCGAGCTCGTCGCGCTCGGTGAGACCGCGTCCCGACAGGTGCGCGCCCAGGCAGCGCGCGAATCCCTGGTTCCACTCGTCGTCGGTCATCTCGCGGCCGTCGGGGTTCAACCAGACGAGGTCCTTCTCGCTGTCCTCGTGCACCGCGCGGCCGCGGAAGAACGTGCGCCGGCGGAACAGCGGGTGCCGGTTGCGCAGCTCGATCACGCGGGCGGCGAACGCGCGCAGCGTCTCACCTTCGTCGTCGGTCCCCCAGTCGACCCACGAGATCTGGTCGTCCTGGCAGTAGGCGTTGTTGTTGCCGCCCTGCGTGCGCCCGCGCTCGTCACCCGCGGTCAGCATGGGCACACCCTGCGAGAAGAACAGCGTCGCGAGGAAGTTGCGCATCTGGCGCATGCGCAGCGCGCGTATCGCGGGATCGTCGGTGGGGCCCTCGACGCCGCAATTCCAGCTCTTGTTGTCGGAATGGCCGTCGCGATTGTCCTCGCCATTGGCCTCGTTGTGCTTGTCGTTGTAGCTCACGAGATCGCGCAGCGTGAAGCCGTCGTGCGCGGTGATGAGGTTCACGCTCGCCGTGGGAGGCCGGCCGCTGGGACCGAAGATGTCGCTCGAACCGGAGAGCCGGCTCGCGAGCTCGCCGACGACGCCGCCGTCGCCTTTCCAGTACGAGCGCACGGCGTCGCGATAGCGATCGTTCCATTCCGACCATCCGGGTGGGAAGCCCCCGACGCGGTAACCGCCTTCGCCGACGTCCCACGGCTCGGCGATCAGCTTCACCTGCGAGAGCACCGGGTCCTGCCGGGCGATGTCCAGGAACGACCCGAACGCGTCGAAGCCGCTCTGCTCGCGCGCGAGCGTCGAGGCGAGGTCGAAGCGGAAGCCGTCGACGTGCATTTCCGTGACCCAGTAGCGCAGGCTGTCGAAGATGAGTCGCAGGGTGATGGGGTGCAGCGTATTGAGCGAGTTGCCGGTACCGGTGTAGTCGATGTAGAACCGCGGGTCCTGCGCGAGCCGGTAATACACCTTGTTGTCGATGCCGCGGAACGACAGGGTGGGTCCGAGCTGATTGCCTTCCGCGGTGTGGTTGTAGACAACGTCGAGGATGACTTCGATCCCGGCCGAATGCAGGGCCTTCACCATCGTCTTGAATTCGCCGAGCGCGCCGGTCGCGCTGTAACGCGCCTCGGGCGCGAAGAAGCCGATGGTGTTGTAGCCCCAGTAGTTGTGCAGCCCCATTTCGATGAGGCGCTTGTCGTCGACGAACGTGTGCACGGGCAGGAGCTCGACGGCGGTGACGCCGAGACGGCGCAGGTAATCGAGCACCGACGCCGTCGCGAGCCCGGCATAGGTGCCGCGAAGCTGCGGCGGCACATCGGGGTGAAGCTTGGTGAAGCCCTTGACGTGCAGCTCGTAGATCACCGTATCCTTCCACGGCGTGCGCGGTGGTGCGTCGTCGTGCCAGGTGAAAGCGGGATCGACGACCCGGCACTTCGGCATTCCCGACGCGCTGTCGCGCGTGTCGAGCGAAAGATCCTCGCGCTTGTTCCCGACGCGGTAGCCGAAGTGCGCATCGCTCCACCGCATCTGGCCGACGATCTGGCGCGCGTACGGGTCGAGCAGCAGCTTGTTCGCGTTGAAGCGGTGGCCCTGCTCGGGTGCATACGGACCGTACACTCGGTAGCCGTACAGCATGCCGGGCCGCGCCTCCGGCAGGTAGCAGTGCCACACGAAGTCGGTGCGCTCGGGCACGTCGATGCGCTCGACTTCGCGCCGACCCTGCGGGTCGAAGATGCAGAGCTGCACGCGCTCGGCGTTCTCGGAGTAGAGCGCGAAGTTGACGCCTTCGCCGTCCCAGGTCGCGCCGAGGGCCGCGGGCGATCCGCGCCACACCGTCGAAACGCCTCGAAGCGCGCGCGGCGGCGTTTTCATAGGCCTCGCCTCGGCCCGCGCGGGGGCGTCTCGACCGGCGGCTCGTCGACCGGCTCGTGCGTGCGCGACCAGCGATCGAGGAACTGCGCGGCACGCTTCTGCCCGCCAAGCCCGAACGCCAGCGCGAGCGCGAGCGCCACCGCGCCGAGGATGATCAGGAACGCCTGGCGGATGATGTCGCCGAGCCCGAGCTGATCGAGCGCGATGACGAACACGAACACCACGACCGCGTAGGTGGTGAGCCGTCCGAGCAGCGTCGCGTCCGGCATGCCGATGTTGCGGCAATACACCATGACCGCGCGCCCGACGAAGCGACCGAAGTACGCGCCGAACGCGAGGACCACGACCGCGAGGATCACGCGCGGCACGAACAGCACCACGCGGCTGATGAGATCCGACACGTACGCGAGGTCCAGGCCGTTGAACGCGATGAGGAGCGCCGTGAGGATGACGAGCCAGTAGATGAGGAGGCCCAGCACGTCGACCGTGTCGACGCCGCCGCCGCCTTCGCGCAGGAAGCCGTCGATACCGGCTTTCTCGGTGACGATGTGGAAGTTGATGGCGCGCAGCGCCTTCACGACGGCGAAGCGGATGACCTTGGCGAGGAGCCAGCCGGCGATGACGATCACGACCGCGATCAGTGCGCGCGGCAGGAAGTGCGCGACCTGGATCAGGAATTCGCGCGCGGGCTCCCACAACGTCTGGATCGGTTCCATGGCGGCTCCCAGGGTCTATGCGGTTTGCACAGCCGACGCGATGCCGCGCAGCGGTATCGCGACCCAGTCCGGGCGATTGTCGAGCTCGTACGCGAGCTCGTAGAGCGCCTTTTCCATAACGAAGAAATCGAGCACCGCCTGCACGGCGGGTTCGTCGGGCAGCAGCGCCGACAGCGACATCGTCGCTCGATACGCCTCGAGATACGCGCGCACCGCCTCGGATTGCCAGCGCTGGGCGAGCGGCAGCAGCGCAGGCACCAGGTCCGGGCGATCGGCGCTGACCCGCCTAACGGCGCTGTGCATCGCGTAGTCGAACGACCGCAGCATGCCGGCCACGTCCTTCAGCGGCGATTGCTTGCGCCGCCGCTCCGCGAGCGGCCGCGCCGGCTCGCCCTCGAAGTCGGTGATCACGAAATCGTTCTGCACCAGCAGCACCTGGCCGAGGTGATAGTCGCCGTGGATGCGAATGAGCGGCTTGCCCACGGCGCCGGAGCAATCGGCGAGCCTCGACGCGATCGCGTTGCGCCGCGTGAGCACCTGTTCCGCGTCCGCGCGCACGCCCGCGGGCAGCGCGGCAAGGCGCTGTGCCAGCCGGTCGAGTGTGTGCATGGCCTGCTCGCGCGCCCGTGCGCACCATGCGGCGACGTCGACTTGCGTGGCCGGCTCGGGCCTGAACGCGGGATCGCTCGCCGCCTTGCCGAGCGCGATGTGCAGCTCCGCGGTGCGCGTGCCGAGCGTGCGCACCAGCGCGAGGTAGCCGCCATGCGGATCGTCGGTGACCACGGCGTCGGCGGTCGCCGTGCGCGCCTCGAGGAACTGCGCGAGGTAGTTGACGCTGAAGGCGAAGCCGTCGCCCTGGTTCTCGACGAAGCCTTGCAGCAGCACGAGCGTGGTCGGCGTGCCGTCCTCGCCGACGTGATCGAGCGTGCCCGCGACGGGAATGCAATTGCGGAACTGGGCGACGTCCGAGAGATAGCGACCGATCTCCGCGTCGGGATTCACGCCGGCCTGCACATGGCGATAGGCCTTCAGGAAGAGCTGCTGGCCGAGCGACACCGTCGTGTTGCTGCTTTGCGCGTTGCCCATGCGGACCGGCAGCTGCCCCGGTGCGCTGCCCGCCAGCTCCGCGAACAGGCGCGTCGGCTGGCCTTTGAATACGCCGCGCGCGCCTTTCAACTCGCGCGCCGCCCCGATCGCCTCGACCACCGCACGGCAGAAGCGCTCGTCGGCGAGCGCATCGGCCAGCACGCCGATCGCGGCCTGCTGGCGAACCTTGGCGATGGCGCCCGCGGTGAGCGCGCGATGGCGCTCCTCGTCGGTGTCCTCCCACGCAAGCGCCAGCGGCAGGAAATAGGTTTGCGCCGGTGCGCTCTCGCGCTCGGCCTGCGCGAGCGTCACGAGCCACGACTGGTCGTCGCGATCGGGCCAGACGACGTGATCGAGCAGCGCGACCCGCGTCACCGCCGCATCCTTGCCGGCGAACCAGCGTTGCGGCGCGAGGAACTTCGGCAACAACGAGCGCTCGAGCTGCGCGCGCACGCGCTCGGCGAGCCCGATGCGCCACGGCACGACGCGGTCGCGAAAGAGGCTGTTCCAGCCATCGAAGAGCACCAGCACCGGCAGCTCCTCGGACGGCCTGCGCTCCTCGTGCCAGGCGGGCATTTCCTCGTTCCGGGTCAACCGGAACCACAGGAAGCCGTGGCTCGGCAGCGTCAGCATGTACGGGCGATCCGTGATCGGCGGAAACGCCGTGCGCCCGAAGAGCTCGACCGGAACGCGCCCCTTGCTGGAGCCGAGATCGAGCTCGACCGGCTGCGCGGTGCGCGAGAGATTCGCAACGCAGAGGATGCGCTCCTCGCCGTAATCGCGAAGGTAAGCGAGCACCTTGCGGTTGCCCGGATGCAGGAACGTGAGCGTGCCGCGCCCGAAGGCCTTCACGGTCTTGCGCACCGACAGCATGCGGCGCATCCAGTTGAGCAGCGACGACGGCTCGCGCGACTGGGCCTCCACGTTGACCGCCTGGTAGCCATAGATCGGGTCCATCACCGGCGGCAGGTACAGCCGCTGCGGGTCCGCCGTGGAGAAGCCGGCGTTGCGCTCGGGCTTCCACTGCATCGGCGTGCGCACGCCGTCGCGGTCGCCGAGATAGACGTTGTCGCCCATGCCGATCTCGTCGCCGTAATAGATGACCGGCGTGCCCGGCATGGACAGGAGGAGGCTGTTCATCAGCCGGATCCGGTCCATGTCGTTGTCGAGCAGCGGCGCGAGGCGGCGACGGATGCCGACGTTGATGCGCGCGCGCGGGTCCGCGGCGTACATCTGGTACATGTAGTCGCGCTCGCGGCTCGTCACCATCTCGAGCGTGAGCTCGTCGTGATTGCGCAGGAACACCGCCCATTGGCAGTTGGGCGGCGGATCCGGCGTCTGCGCCATGATCTCCACGATCGGATGGCGGTCCTCCTGTGCGATCGCCATGTACATGCGCGGCATCAGCGGGAAGTGGAATGCCATGTGGCATTCGTCCCCGTTGCCGAAGTACTCCTGCACGTCCTCGGGCCACTGGTTCGCCTCGGCGAGCAGCAGGCGCCCCGTGTAGTGCTCGTCGAGCGCGGCGCGGATCTGCTTGATCACCGCATGCGTCTCGGGCAGGTTCTCGTTGTTCGTCCCTTCGCGCTCGCACAGGTAGGGAATGGCGTCGAGCCGGAACCCGTCGACGCCCATGTCGAGCCAGAAGCGCAGCGTCTTCAGCACCGCCTTCAGGACGTTCGGATTGTCGAAGTTGAGGTCGGGCTGATGGCTGAAGAAACGGTGCCAGTAGAACTGCTGCGCGAGGTCGTCCCAGGCCCAGTTCGACTTCTCCGTGTCGGTGAAGATGATCCGCGTGCCGGCGTATTTCTTCGGGTCGTCGCTCCACACGTAGTAATCGCGCTTCGCCGAGTCGCGGGGCGCGCGCCGCGCCGCCTGGAACCACGCGTGCTGGTCGGACGTGTGGTTGATCACGAGCTCGGTGATCACGCGCAGGCCGCGCCGGTGCGCCTCGCGCAGGAAGTGGCGGAAATCGTGGCGCGTGCCGTAGTTGGGATGCACGCCGTGGTAGTCCGCGATGTCGTAACCGTCGTCGCGCAGCGGCGACGGGTAGAACGGCAGCAGCCAGACGGTGTCCACGCCGAGGTCGCGGATGTAGTCGAGCGACTCGGTCAATCCCTGGAAATCGCCGATGCCGTCGGCGTTGCTGTCGCGAAACGCCTTGACGTGCAGCTGGTAGATCAGCGCGTCCTTGTACCAGAGTGGATCGGCGGCCGTGTCGGGCGCGACGGCGACGGAGCTCGCAAGGGCGGTTTCTCGCAGGGCGCTCATGTTCGTGGTGGCGGCGTGCCGGTGCGCACGCGCAGGATGTGCGCCGGTATCTCGGCCGGGCGCAGCTCGACGTAATTGTGCGCTCCCTGCCAGCGGTACCTGGCGTCGGTCAGCAGATCGTGCACCTCGTATGCTTCGCCGTCGTTGAGACCGAGCTCGGCGAGCGACAGGCTCGTCCAGCCCGACTGCGTGTAGCGCGGATCGAGGTTCACGGCCACGACAATCACGTTGGACAGGTCGTCGGTGGTCTTGGAGTAACAGATGAGCTGCGGGTTGCCGATCGCGTGGAAGCGCAGCCGCCAATTGTGATGCAAGGCCGGATTCGTGCGCCGGATCGCGTTCACGCGCGCGATGAGCGGCCGCAGGCTGTCGGGCCGCTCACGGTTCCAGTTGCGGATCTCGTACTTCTCCGAGTCGCGATACTCCTCGGACCGCGGCTCGCGCGGCACGTGCTCCATCAGCTCGAACGCCGGCCCGTAGATGCCGTAGTCGGCGGACAGCGTCGCCGCGAGCACCAGGCGCGCGATGAAGGCCGGCCGGCCGCCTCCCTGCAGGTACTCGTGCAGGATGTCGGGCGTGTTGGGCCACACGTTGGGCCGGAAGTACTCGCGCGAATCGGACAGCGCGAGCTCGGTGAAGTACTCGGTCAGCTCCTGCTTGGTGTTGCGCCACGTGAAGTACGTGTACGACTGGTTGAAGCCCAGCTTCGCGAGCCAGTGCATCGGGTGCGGCCGCGTGAACGCTTCGGCGAGGAAGATCACGTCGGGGTGTCGCTGCCGGATCTCGCCGATCATCCACTCCCACATCGGATACGGCTTGGTGTGCGGGTTGTCGACGCGGAACATCTTCACGCCTTCGCCGATCCAGTGATCGAAGATGCTCTTCAGCTCGTGCCACAGCGCCTTCCAGTCGTCGGTGTCGAAGTCGAAGGGATAGATGTCCTGGTACTTCTTGGGCGGGTTCTCCGCGTACTGGATGCTGCCGTCGGGGCGATGCCTGAACCACGCGGGGTGCTCCGTCACGTAAGGGTGATCGGGCGAGCACTGGAACGCGATGTCGAGCGCGACCTCCACGCCCTGCTCGCGCGCGGCCGACACGAGGTGACGGAAATCCTCGGGCGTGCCGAGCGCGGGATGGATCGACTTGTGACCGCCTTCGGCCGATCCGATGGCCCAGGGGCTGCCGGGATCCCCGGGCGCGGCGGCGAGCGCGTTGTTGCGGCCCTTGCGCTTGGTCGTGCCGATCGGATGGATCGGCGGCAGGTACAGCACGTCGAAGCCCATGCCGGCGACGTAAGGCAGGAGCGCCTCGACGTCGCGGAACGTTCCGTGCGCCTGCCCGCTCGCGGCGGAGCGCGGGAACATCTCGTACCAGGCGGAGAAGCCGGCGCGCGGCGGATCGACCGCGATCGTGTACGTCTCCGACGTCGCGGCGCGACGCCGGTCCGGGTATCGCGCGGCCAGCGTCGACAGCGCTTCGTCGAGTGCGTCGGCGCGACGCGACATCGGGTCGCCGGCCGATTCGAGCCGTTCCTTCCATGTGCGGAGCGCGCGCGCGTCGGCGCCTCGCGACCGTCGCGCGGTCTCGCCGAGGAGTGCAGCACCCACTTGCAGCGACACGAGCACGTCGTCAGGATCGGTCCAGCGCGCGAGATCGTGACGCCAGGTCGTGAACGCATCGGGCCACGCGGTGACGGCGTATTCGTACACACCGAGCTGCGGCACGTCGAAGCTCGCCTGCCAGTGATCGTTGCCCACGAACGCCAGCTCGACCTCGCTCCAGCGCACCGTGCCCCGGCGCCGATAGAGCAGGATCGCGCGCATGAGCTCGTGACCGTCGATGAAGATGTCGGCCTCGACCAGCACGCTGTCGCCGGCGCACCGCTTGGCGGGGAACCGCCCGCCGTCGACGCACGGCTTCACGTTCTCGATCACGACGCGCTTGCGGCCGTCGGGCATCGACCTCGTCGCCATGCTCAGGCGGGCTCGAGGAACAGGATGCCGAGCGGCGGCAGCGTCAGGACGACCGACTGCGCGTGCCCGTGCGCGGGCACGCGCTCGGTCTCGACGCCACCGAGATTGCCCGTGCCGCTGCCGCCGTAGACCACCGCGTCGCTGTTGAGCGCCTCGCGCCAGCGGCCCGCGATCGGTACGCCGAGGCGGTAGCGCTGCCGCACCACCGGGGTGAAATTGCAAACGACGAGCACCGGCGCAGCCTCGGTGCGCGCGCGGCGCACGAATGCGATCACGCTATTCGCCGCGTCGCAGCAATCGATCCACGCGAAGCCTGCGGCCTCGAAGTCCTGCTCGTGCAGGGCCGGCGCGCGCGCGAGCTGCGCATTCAGGTCGCGCACCCAGGCGGACAGGCCGGCGTGCATCGGATATTGCGTGAGGTGCCAGTCGAGGCTCTGGTCGTGGTTCCACTCGCGCCACTGCCCGAACTCCCCGCCCATGAACAGCAGCTTCTTGCCGGGATGCCCCCACATGTACCCGAGCAGGCAGCGCAGGTTGGCGAAGCGCTGCCAGTCGTCTCCGGGCATCTTGCCGATCAGCGAGCCCTTCCCGTACACGACCTCGTCGTGCGACAGCGGCAGCACGAAGTTCTCGCTGAACGCGTACCACAGGCTGAAGGTGATCTCGCCGTGGTGGAACTGGCGATACACCGGGTCGAGCGCGTAGAACTTGAGCGTGTCGTGCATCCAGCCCATGTTCCACTTCAGCCCGAAGCCGAGTCCGCCGAGCCATGTCGGCCGCGAGACCTGCGGCCATGCCGTGGACTCCTCCGCGATCGTCTGCACGTCGGGATGCGCCTGGTAGACCGCTTCGTTCAGCTCGCGCAGCAGCGAGACCGCCTCGAGATTCTCGTGCCCGCCGTGAACGTTGGGCACCCATTCGCCCGCGCGCCGGCCGTAGTCGAGATACAGCATCGACGCCACCCCGTCGACGCGCAGTCCGTCGATGTGGTAGCGATCGAGCCAGAAGAGGGCGCTCGAGAGCAGGAACGCGCGCACTTCGTGGCGTCCGTAGTTGAAGATGCAGCTGCGCCATTCGGGATGAAAGCCCTGCCGCGGATCGGCATGCTCGAAGAGATGCGTGCCGTCGAAGTACGCGAGACCATGCTCGTCGCTCGGGAAATGCGAGGGCACCCAATCGAGGATCACGCCGAGTCCGCGCTGGTGCAGGTGATCGACGAACGCCATGAAGTCTTCCGGCGATCCGTAGCGCGCGGTGGGGGCGAAGTAGCCCGTCGTCTGGTAGCCCCACGAGCCGTAGAACGGATGCTCGGTGATCGGCATCAGCTCGACGTGCGTGAATCCCATATGCGCGGCGTAGTCCGCGAGCAGCGGAGCGATCTCGCGATAGCCGAGCAGGCGATCGGGCTGCCCCGGATCGCGCCGCCACGAGCCGAGGTGCACCTCGTAGATCGACATCGGCGCAGCGAGCGCGTTGCGCTGCGCGCGCGTGCGCATCCACGCCTCGTCCTGCCACGCGTACTCGAGCGCGTTGATGACCGATCCGGTGTGCGGCGGGGCCTCGGTCGCAAAGGCGAAGGGATCGCTCTTGTCCGCCTGGTACCCGCGATGGCGCGAGCGCACGCGATACTTGTAGCGATGCCCCGGCTGCGCGCCGGGCACGACACCTTCCCAGATCCCGGAAGCGTCGCTGCGCGGCGTCAGGCGATTACGCGCGCCGTCCCACGCGTTGAAGTCGCCGACGACCGACACGTGCTCGGCGTTCGGCGCCCACACGGCGAAGCGCGTCGCGCCGGCGCTGCGCAGCACATGCGCGCCGAGCTTCTCGTAGAGGCGGTAGTGCGAGCCCTGGCGAAAGAGATGCAGGTCGTAGTCGGTGAGAGCCGAGCGCGCCCTCTCGTCGGCCGCGGTGGCCGGCGCTGCAGGGGGCGAAGGACTGTCGGCATGCGGTTTGGGCACGGTAGGCGGACGAAACAACCCCGCGCGCGGCGCTCGCCGCGGCGCACGCGGGCGTTGCATCTCAATTCAGCAGGTTGGCGTGCGGTCGGCGGGTTTGTGCGGGCTCGGATGGATTCTCGGGCAGCTCGACGGCGTCGTTGGCGGCGTGCAGGGCTTCGGTGTCCATCTCGAGCATCGGCACCTGCTGCGCGCTCGTCGCCGCGCCCTCGGGCGCAAGTGCGGCGTCGAGGAAGGCGTCGACCCACCAGAATACGTCATGCCGGCGAATCGCGTGGCGCATCCGGCGCATGCGGGCCCGCCGCTCGGCAGGCTCCATGGCGCAGGCCACGCGAATGGCATCCGCCACACCTTCGATGTCGTAGGGGTTCACGAGCAGCGCCCCGCGGCGCAACTCCGCGGCGGCGCCCGCGAACTCGGACAGGATCAGCACGGCATCCTCGGACAGGCTTGCCGCGCAGTATTCCTTGGCGACGAGGTTCATCCCGTCGCGAAGCGGTGTCACCAGCGCGACGTCGGCCGCGCGGTAATACGCGAGGAGCTCGGTCGGCGTCAGATGGCCGTACACGTACCACACCGGCACCCAGCCTCCCGGCTTCATGAACTCGCCGTTGATGCGGCCCACGAGCTGCTCGATCGTGCTCTTGAGCTCGTCGTACTCGGGAATGTCCACACGGCTCGGCACGACCACCTGGATGAGCGACACACGGCCGCGCATGTGCGGGCAGCGGTGCAGCAGGTCATGGAACGCCTGCAGGCGATGCGGAATGCCCTTGGTGTAGTCGAGCCGGTCGATGCCGAGCACGAGCGTGCGGTTCGGCAGCAGCCGATGGATCTCCGCGGCCTTGCGCGTGACCTCCGCGGTCGCGGCCTGGCGCACGATCGTGTCGACGTCGATGCTGATCGGGAACGCGCCCACGCGGATGCTGCGATTGCTCCGCAGGACGGTGAGCACCGGGCCCTTGCCCTCGAACTGCGCATCGGGCACCAGCGCGCGGACGCACTGCACGAAATTGCGGCGATCGCGCGCGGTCTGGAAGCCGATGAGATCGTACTGCAGGAGCGCGTCGATCAGCTGCGTGCACCACGGCAGCTTCGAAAACAGATCGAGCGACGGGAACGGGATGTGCAGGAAGAAGCCGAGCCTTGATCGAACGCCGCTCGCGCGAAGCTCGGCGCCGACGTTCATGAGATGGTAATCGTGCACCCAGATGAAGTCGTCGCTCCGGGCGCGCGCCGCGACCGCTTCGGCGTACTTGCGGTTGACCGCCTTGTACGTGCGCCAGTACACGGGGTCGAAGTTGCATACCGACTGAAGGTCGTGGAACAACGGCCAGACGATTTCGTTGGAAAATCCCTGGTAGAAGTCGTGGACCTCCGACGCGTTCAGCATGACGGGCGCGAGGTTGTAGCCACAGCCCGCGCCGACGTCGGCCAGCACCTGGTCGAGCTCGCGCGAGGCGGGCGCCTCGGTGCCGAGCCAGCCGATCCAGGTACCACCGCGCTGCCGAAGGATCGGCACGAGCGCGCTGATGAGGCCCCCGGAGCCCGGCTGCACCTGCCATTTGCTGTCGCCGTCGCGTGTCACGACGAACGGCAGCCGGTTCGACACCACGATGAGCCGTTGCGTCGGGTTTCTCATGGGGGTCGTCTGCCGTCCGCTCGTTGTTCGCAGAATGAGATGCACGCGTGGCGCCTTGGGCGCTCCCCCGATTTACGCATGCCGGCGCCGATGGCGGAATCGGCGTTTGTCCTACGCCGTGTCGGGCTTCGGCGTCTTTCGAGCGTCTTCGGCTTGCATCAGGCCGGTTCCACCGCGATCGACTGCATGCTGCCCAGCAGCGACGGCACGCGGCATCGTTGGAGGTCGAGATTGGCGAGGATCGGCAGATGGTCCGAGGCGAGCCGCGACAACGCGCTGCGGTGCACCGTGATACCGCCGAGGCACGCGCGCGGTTTCACCCAGATCCGATCGAGCGCCGCCACGGGACGTCCCGCCGGGAAGGTCGCCGGCGAGGGCGGCCGGCCGAAGTGCGCGTGCAGCCAGCGCAGCGGACGGCCCCACAGGAACCATTCGTTCAGGTCCCCGAGCAGCACCGTCGGACCGCGATGAGTATCGGCGTTCACCTCGCCGAGCAGCCGTTGCACCTGGTAGCGCCGCTCGGTAGGGCGCAGGCCGAGATGCGTCGCCATCACGCGCAGGGTGACGCCCTCGCCGCAGGCGATCGTCGCATCGAGGGCGCCGCGCGGCTCGTGCCCGGGAACCGAGAGATCGAGGCGGCGGTGCGCCACGATCGAATGGCGCGACAGCAGGGCGTTGCCGTAGCGTCCGTGCGTCGGATGCATCAGCGTCGGACCGGGCAGCGACGCGTAGCCGGTCGCGGCCTGCAGGTGCGCCAGCATGTCGAACGTCCCGGCGCCGAGCTGCACCTCCTGCAAGGCGATGACGTCGGCGTCGAGCTCGCGCACCACGTCGGCGACGCGCTCGGGATGGAACCGTCCATCGCGGCCGATGCCGATGTGGATGTTGTACGACGCGAGGCGCAGGCGATCGACGCTCATGGAGCGGCTCAGTCGCCTGCGGTGGCTGGCGCGCGATCGCGCCGCGCGAGGCGGCGCTGCAGCATCACCGCGCTTCCGCCGAGCAGTCCCGCGATGATCGCCAGCAGCGCGAACGTGACGAAGCTCGGATTCTGCACGCTTGCCACGATGCGGTCGACGAACAGCACGATGCCCAGTATGCCCGGCAGCAGGCCGATTGCCGTGCCGAGCAGGAAATCGCGCAGGCCGATGTGCGACGCGCCCGCGACGATGTTCACGATGCTGTACGGCGCCACCGGCATGATGCGCACGAGCACGACCGCCAGCAGGCCGCGCTCGGCGAGCTTGCGGCTGATGGCGTTGAGGCGTTCGCCCGCGAGCCTTCGCACCGTCTCGCGACCGAGCGTGCGACCGATGAGGTAGGTCGTGAGCCCGGAGAGCAGGCTTCCTGCGAGCGCATACACGGCGCCGAGCGCCGGGCCGAACACCACGGCGGTCGCGGCAATGAGCACCGTGACCGGAACCACCATGAGTCCCGCCACCACGTACGCCACGAGAACGAGCACCGGCGTAGCCGGCAGTTCGTCGAGGCGATCCGCGTAGCCGATGAGGGCATTGAGGTCGAGCCAGTCGCGCAGCGGGGTCCAGCGCCATGCTACGGCCAGGATCGCGATTGCGCAGATGAGGACGCCGAGGCCGATGAGGCGTCCGCGCAACGGCTTCTGCGCGTGTTCCGGCACGAAGTCGCGCACGACCGCATCCGAGACGAGCGGCTGCTCGGGGTCGATGACCGCCGCGTCCGGAACGAGCGCATCGACGTCGCTCGAGATGCGCGGCTCGAGCGGCGTCAGCGTGCGCGAGTTGCCTCGCAGCGATTCGACGGCGCGGATCAAGCTGCCGTGCGCGCCGAGCGCGTCCTTGACACGCTCGGGCGCTACGCCGAGGTGCTCACCGAGCAGCCGATCGCGCAGCGCGCCGATCGCCGCGCGCAGCCGCGGGTCGCCCCGCGCCTCGATGGCGAGGTTGCACTCGGTGTCGAAGCCGAGCGAGCGATTGCTGAGATTCGCGGAGCCCATGGTGAGCAGCTCGTCGTCGACGACCATCACCTTGCTGTGCACGTTGAGGCATGCATGGTCGGCGAGGCCGGCGAGCTGGGGGCAGTACATCCGGAATCGCTTGTGCGCGTCCGCCGACACGAGCCGCCGGTACAGGCGCGCTCGCAGCACGCCCATGGTGGTCTCCTCGAGCCAGCCGCTCTCGGTGCGCGGTGACACGAGGACGGCCTCGGGGCCGCGCGGCTCGCGCAGCCTCTCGGCGAGCGCGCTGCCGATCGCGTTCGAGCTGAAGTACTGGTTCTCCATGAAGATGCGATCGCGCGCGGCCGCGAGCGCGTCGAGGTGCAGCTGACGCACTTCGGCAACGCCCTGCGAGCCCTGGTAGGCGGGCTCCGTGCGCGCGATCGCGACCTCGGCATCGGCGATGTCCACCGCGACGTCGCTCGGCCAGGGATCGTGGTCCGGCGCGTCCACCGCCGGCGGCGCGTTGCGGCAGCCGGCGCGGCGCCAGCGATCGCGGCACAGGTCTCCGAGCGCGCGCGCGACGTCGCCGTCGACCAGCGCCTGCACATCGTGGAACGGGCCGTACCGCTTGCCGTCGCTGTCACGGCGCATCGGCTCGTCCGGCGCGTGCGACGAGGTGTCCCAGCGGCGCTGCGCGAGATCGAATCCGCCGACGAATGCGACGGCGTCGTCGATCACGACGACCTTCTGATGATGCGACGCGCCCATCGGATGGCGCGCATCGAGCCGGAACGTGAGCCTTCGGTGTGTTCGCCAGTCGAGCTTGTACACAGGCAGCCATTCGCGCTCGAAGGCATACAGCATCGCGAAGTCCCAGCTCAGGATGCACCCGCGCAGGCCACGGCGGCGCGCGACGACGGCGTTCAGGAAATCGCCGAGCGGCTCGGGATAGCCGTCGTTCGCGCCCTCGGGCACGAGCAGCATGCGGCTGTCGATGTCCCAGCCGAGAATGAAGAAGGAATGGCGCGCTTGGCGCAACGCCTGGCGCACCGCCGTGAAATAGGCTGCACCGTCGACCAGGAACGACAGGCGGTGCGCGTGCTCGACCCGCCAGCAGTTCCGGCCCGGCTCGAGCAGCGCATCGGTGCGGCGTGCGGCGCTATCCGGCGGCATTCGCGCGTCTTCGCATAACGTTCAAGATCACGATGCTGCGGCGTCGAACGTGACGTGATCGGTGGACACGAGCTCCTCGGCACGCTCGAGCATGGCGTGATCCGTGAGGTCGAGCCGCAGCGGCGTCATCGCGATGTAGCCGTGCTCCACCGCCCAGCGATCGGTGCGGGGCTCGGCGGGTTGCAGCGGCACGACGGTCATCCAGTAGTGGCGGCGGCCCATCGGGTCGGTGCCGGGCACGACCTTGCCGTCGTAGTGGCGCACCGACTGGCACGTCCAGCGCAGGCCCCGCGGCGTCTCCGCCGGCAGGTTCACGTTGACGAGGCGCAGCGCCGTCGCGGGCAGCAGCGTCTCGAGCACGGCCGCGACCCACGGCTTCATGCGCTCGAAGTCGGGCTCGTCGTCACCGACGGGCGTGCTGAGCGCGATGCCGCGAAGGCCGAGGAGCGCCGCCTGCTTGGCCGCGGCCAGCGTGCCGGAGTGCCATATCGAGTTGCCGAGGTTGCTGCCGAGGTTGATGCCCGACAGCACGACGTCGACGCTGCCCCAGATATGGGTGCCGAGTGCAACGCAATCGGCGGGCGTGCCGTTGACGCGATACGCTTCGACCGGCCGGTTGGGCGTGCGCTTGTAGGACAAAGGCCGGCCCGCAGTGATCGAATGTCCGGCAGACGACATCTCCACGTCGGGTGCGACGATGCAGGCTTCGCCGAAACGGCGAGCGACCTCGGCGAGCGCCACGATGCCGGGACTGTAGATTCCGTCGTCGTTGGTGATGAGGATGCGCATGATCGAGCCTCGCTTCAGTCCCATTGGTCCGGCACACGCGCCAATCGTTCCGGCGACGGCGTGACGTCATGCGCGTGACGCTGATCCACAATCCCGGGGCTGGCGCGGGTAGCGCGCGCGTCGACGTCGACGACCTGGCGACGCTGATACGCGGCGAGGGGCACACGCTTCGCGTGCAGGCGACGGAGGAGGGCTGGGAGACGGCGCTCGACGCCCCCGCGGATCTCGTCGCTATCGTCGGTGGCGACGGAACCGTCGGCGAGGTCGCGCGCCGCATGATCGGCCGCGGCGTTCCGCTTGCGGTGCTGGCCGCCGGCACGGCGAACAACATCGCGATGACGCTCGGCACCGAGCACTGCGGCGCCGATGCGCAGGTCAAGGCGTGGAACAGCGCGCGGCGTCTTGTGTTCGACGCCTGCCGCGCGGAGGGCCCCTGGGGTTGTCGCTACCTCGTCGAAGGGCTCGGGTGCGGCCTCTTCACCTGGGGCATGCGGGCGGCCGACCGGAGCGCGCACACCGACGGCGCGGCGCCGGCGGAGAAGCTCGCCGCGATCCTGGCAATGCTTTCGGAGCGTGTCTCGTCGCATGCGACCACGCGCATCGAGGGTACGCTCGACGGTGACGACATCTCAGGCGCCTACGTGATGCTCGAGGCGATGAACACGCAGTTCATCGGTCCGAACCTCTTCCTCGCGCCACAGGGGCGACCGGGCGACGGCTTGCTCGACATCGTGAGCGTCGAGGACTCCGCGCGCGCGCAATTCCGCGAGCACTTGCAGAGCTGGCGCCGCGGCGCATTGCGTCCCGCGCAGTGGCCGTCGCGGCAGGGCCGCCATCTCGTGCTGCGGTGGAGCGGATTTCCACTGCACCTCGACGATCGATTCTGGCCGGGCGACGGCAGCGTCCGCGACGACACCGTGCAGATCGACGTGCGCGTGGTACCCGCTGCGCTGGAGTTCCTCGTGCCCCCGGATACCGAGCACCCGCCGGTGCCGTGAAGGCGTACACGCAGGCGCTGGTCTCGCAGCGTCGACACCATCCTAAGTGGAGAGCTCGACCAGGAATCGCGTGAGCAGGAGCATCTCGGCGGGATCGTCGACGTAGAGCGCGGCGCCGCTGTCCTCGCGCAAGCCGACGCGTACGCCGAGCACGAGGTCCGCCGGCAGGTCGAACACATGCTCGTCGGTGTCGTCGTCGCCGGCATACACCGCGCAGCCGCTCGGCACGTGCTCGAGCAGCAACTCGCGCAACGAGTCGCCCTTGGTGGGCGCGCCGGGCGGCAGCACGTTCACGACGCACTTGCCGGGGATGACCTTGGGTGGCGGAGCGAGCGACGCGATGAGACGGCGGATGACGCGCTCGGCGAGCTCGTGGTCGGGTGCATGCCGATAGTGCAGGGACAGCGAGTAGCGCTTGTCCTCCAGAACGATGCCCGCCTCGGCCAGCGCCGGATCGGTGGACGACGCGATCGCATCGCGCCACGCCATGCTCACCTTCGCCATGGCGCGCGTGCGCGCTTCCCAACCCGGCAGCCCCTCCATGCCGTGATTGCCGAGCACGTAGCGTGGCTCGAACGCGAGCATGCGGCGAGCGTCGTCGGATCCGCGCCCGGTGAGCACAGCGACCGGCGCGACCTCGCAGAGGCCGCGCAGCGCGTCCTGCAAGGCGTCGGGGATGCGCGCCGTTTCGGGGCGCGCCACGATGGGCGCGAGCGTGCCGTCGATGTCGAAGGTGAAGAGCGGCTTGCGCGCGACGAACCGTGCGAGCGTGTCCCGCCCGGCGGGGCTCAACGCATGCGTGGTCATGCCGAGGCGGTCGTCGCCTTGCGGGCGGCGAGGCCCTGCGCGCGCAGCGCGTCGAGCGATGCGTTCGGCGTGAGCGCCTGCGGATCGATCCGCACGTGCAGCAGGGCCGGGCCGCCGTGCGCGCGCGCGCGCTCGAGCGCGGCCGGGAATTCGTCGGTGCGAAGCACCGTCTCTGCGTGCGCACCGTACGCGCGCGCAAGCGCGGCGAAGTCGGGATTGCGAAGGTCGGTGCCGGACACGCGTCCCGGGTACGTGCGCTCCTGATGCATGCGAATCGTGCCGTACATGCCATTGTCGACGACGACGAAGATCACGCCGAGGCCGTACTGCACCGCCGTCGCGAGCTCCTGGCCGTTCATGAGGAAGCAGCCGTCGCCGTTCCACGAGACCACCACGCGGCCGGGGTGAAGGATCTTCGCCGCGATGGCGGCAGGCACGCCGTAGCCCATCGCTCCGACGTACGGCGCGAGCTGAGTGCCCCGCCCGCGATAGCGAAAGCCGCGATGGAGCCATACGGTGCAATTGCCGGCACCGTTCGTCACCACGGCATCGTCGGGCAGCGCTTCGTCGAGCATGCGCACGAGCGCGCCGGGATCGACGTCGCCGGGCGCGGGACGCGGCGTGCGCCACGCCTCGTAGTCCGCGTGCGCCGACCGCGCCTGCACGCGCCATCGCGCGTCGGCGAGGCGTGTCGCATCGAGCGCGCGCAGGAATTCGCCGGGTGTTGCGATGACGCCGAGCGTCGGCTGGTAGACGCGCCCGATCTCCTCGGCGCCCGGGTGCACGTGGATCAGTGCCTGGCGCGGCAACGGAACGTCGAGCAGCGTGTAACCGGACGTCGTCATCTCGCCAAGGCGTTCACCGACCACGAGCAGCACGTCGGCGTCGCGCACGCGCGCCGCGAGCTTCGGATTGATGCCGATGCCCACGTCGCCGGCATAGTGCGGATGCCGGTTGTCGATTAGGTCCTGGTGGCGGAACGCGCAGGCGACGGGGATCCCGGTCGTGTCGCTGAACGCGCGCAGCGCATCGCAGTCGGAGGCGTCCCAGCGCTGTCCGCCCACGAGGCACAGCGGCGCCTTGGCGCCCGCGAGCAGCGATTGCGCGGCGGCCACGTCCTGCGCCGTCGGCGCGATGCGGATGGCGTCGATGCGCGGCGGGTCCTGCACGTCGGCGCGCGCGGCGAGCATGTCCTCCGGCAGCGCGAGCACCACAGGACCCGGGCGGCCGGCCAGCGCGCGGCGAAAGGCCTGCGCCATGTATTCGGGCACCCGATCGGCGCGATCGATCTGCGCCGCCCACTTCACGCTCGCGCCGTACATGCGCCGGTAGTCGATCTCCTGGAAAGCTTCGCGATCCATCGCGTCGGTGCCGACCTGGCCCACGAGCACGATGAGCGGCGTCGAGTCCTGCACCGCGGTGTGAATGCCGATCGCCGCATTGGATGCGCCGGGTCCGCGCGTGACGAGCACGACGCCGGGCCGTCCGGTGAGCTTCGCATACGCCTCGCCCATGTAGGCGGCGCCGCCCTCGTGCCGGCAGACGATGAAGTCGAGGCGATCGCGGACGTCGTAGAGGGCGTCGAGCACGGCGAGAAAGCTCTCGCCGGGGACGCCGAAGGCGTGCTTCACGCCCTGCGCGAGCAGGCTGGCGACGACGAGCTCGCCGCCGGTACGTGCGGGCATTGTCCGTTCTCCCGGGAAACCGCCGATTCTACGCGACGCCCGGCACGCGGCCGCGCCGTCCGACCCGCCTTGCGCACCCCGGGCGATACCGCCCCTATAATGCGGCGCGCCCCATGTTCACGGACCCCACCCTGCACGCGGCCATCATCTTCGCCGGCATGGCGCTGGTGCTGACGCTGATCGCGTTCGCGTTCGGATCGTCCCGGCGGCGCGGGCTCGTGCCCATGCTCGTCGTGCTGATCGTGGGCCTCCTGATCGTGCTGGGGCGCGACACCCTGCAGTCCTGGTTCGGCAGCCCGACCGCGAACGCCGTGGCACGCGAGCTGGGTCTCGCGCTCGTCGCGTTCGGCTTCTTCCGCATCGCGATCATCTTCGTGTTCCAGACGGTGCTCGCGCGCCGGAACATTCCGAAAATCCTCGACGACGTCGTCATGGCGCTCGCGCTGGTCGGCTACGTCATCTACCGCCTCGAGGCGGGTGGCGTGAACCTCGCCGGGATGATCACCGGCACCGCGCTCCTCGGCGCGCTCGCGCTGTCGGGACAGCAGACGCTACTGAATCTGTGGGGCGGCCTCACGCTGCAGATGGAGAAGACCTGCCGCATCGGGGACTGGATACGCATCGACAACCTCGTCGGACAGGTGGTCACGATCCGCTGGCGCTACACGGCTATCGCGACGATATTCAACGAGACGATCGTCATCCCGAACGCACAGGTCATGAACAACCGCGTGACGGTGCTCGCGCGGCGCGGCGAGGAGTCGTACGCCTGGCTGCGATACCTGCCGTTCCAGCTCGCCTTCGCACACACGCCGAGCAAGGTCATCGAGCGGCTCGAGCACGCGCTCGCGGAAGCCGAGATCGCGAACGTGGTTCGCGATCCGCCGCCGCAGATCGGCTGCACCAACTACAACGAGAGCGGCGTCGAATACACGGTGCGCTACGGCCTCGTCGATCCGGCGGACTACTGGCGCACCGACTCGGCGATCCGTGCTCACCTGTTCGCGGCGATCGCGCGCGAGGGATTCACGATCCCGTATCCGCAGCGGGTGGTGGAGATGCGCGCGGACGCGCGTCCCGAGCAGGCGCAGGCCGACCGCGCGGCGCGACTGCGCGCGCTCCGCAGCAGCGATCTCTTCGGACCGCTTACCGACGAGGAGCGCGACGCGCTCGCGGCCGAGCTCAGCCCGCTGCTCTTCGCCGACGGCGACGTGATCTTCCACAGCGGCGAGAAAGCGGAATCGCTGTACCTCGTGGCGGAAGGCGCCGTGCGCGTCGTCAACGAGGGCAAGGATCGCCGCTACGAGCTCGCTCGGCTCGTGGCGCCGGCGTACTTCGGCGAGATGGGGCTGCTCCTCGGTCAGCCGCGCGCGGCGACGGTCGTGGCCGACGGCGAGGCGCTGTGCTATCGCCTCGACAAGCGCGGCTTCGACGCCATCATCCAGGCGCGCCCCGAGCTCGCCGACGCGCTCGCGCGCATGCTGGTGCAACGCCAGGCCGCCAACGACGCCACGCTGCGCGCGCTCGACGCGGACGCTCGCGCGCGTCACGCCTCGAGCCGCGCGAGCGAGTTCGTGCGCAGGATCCAGCAGTTCTTCGGCCTCGACCAGCGGGAGAAGGAGCCGGCGGGACGCAGACGATAGCTCTGCGCCGCACGGCCTCCAGGGGCCTCAGCGCCCGGCGATGATTTCCTCGCGCCTCACCGCGAACACCGCTTCCTCCGGCGAGGAGGTCGCGAGCCACGTGAAGGCGAGCCGCGGAAACGCCTCCTCGGCGGCGGCGCGATTGTGGCCGATCTCCACGACGAGCGTGCCGCCCGGCGCGAGATAGCGCGGCGCGTCGCGCAGGATCGTGCGCACCGCGTCGAGGCCGTCGTCGCCGCCGGCAAGCGCCATCGCGGGCTCGTGGCGGTACTCGGCCGGCAGCTCGTCCATGGCCGTCGCCGTCACATACGGCGGATTGCTGATGATGAGGTCGTAGCTCTTCTCGGGCAGGTTGGCGAAGAGGTCCGAGCGGATCAGGTTGATGCGGCCGGCGAGGCCGTAATCGCTGACGTTGCGCTGGGCCACCGTCAGCGCGTCGGCGGAGAGATCCACCGCGTCGATGTCGGCTTCGGCAAAGGCGTGCGCGAGCAATATGGCGAGGCAGCCCGAGCCCGTGCAGAGGTCGAGCGCGCTTTGCACCGCGTGCGCGTCGCCGACGAATGGCATGAGGCCGTCGGGCAGGAGCTCGGCGATGTACGAGCGCGGGATGATGACGCGCTCGTCGACGTAGAACCTGAACTCGCCGAGGAACGCCTCGCGCGTGAGATACGCGGCCGGCACGCGCTCGTCGATGCGGCGCGTGAAGAGCGCTGCGAGCTCGCCGCGCTCGGCGTGCGTGAGGCGCGCGTCGAGGAAGGGCTCGAGCCGGTCGAGCGGCAGGTGCAATGCGTGCAGCACCAGGTAGGCCGCTTCGTCATACGCGTTGGTGGTGCCGTGCCCGAAGGCGAGCCGCGCTTCACCGAAGCGCGTCACGGCCCAGCGCAGCCAGTCGCGCAGCGACTCGAGCTCGGCCGGGGCATTCACGCCGCCGCCGCGGGAAGGAGTAGCCGCTCGAGCAGGCCGCGGTAGATCGCCGACAGCGGCTCGAGCTCGGCGATGGCGACGCGCTCGTCGAGCTTGTGGATCGTCGCGTTCACCGGGCCGATCTCGACGATCTCGTTGCAGATGTCCGCGATGAACCGTCCATCGGAGGTTCCCCCTTCGCACGACAGCACGGGGGTCACGCCGCTCACCGACCGGATCACGTCCGACGCGAGGTCGACGAGCCGTCCGCGCGGGGTGAGGAACGGCCGGCCGTGCCCGGTCCAGGTGAGCGTGTAGTCGAGTCGATGCCGGCGCAGCACCTCCTCGAAGCGCGACTGCAGCGACTCGCGCGTGCTCGCCGTCGCGTAGCGGAAGTTGAACATCACTTCCAGGTGTCCCGGTATGACGTTGCCCGCGCCGGTGCCCGCATGGATGTTCGAGCATTGCCAGGTGGTCGGCGGGAAATACGCATTCCCTTCGTCCCAGCGCATCGCGGCCAGCTCGGTGAGCACGGGGGCGACAAGGTGGATCGGATTGCGCGCGAGATGCGGGTACGCGATGTGGCCTTGCACGCCGTGCACGACGAGCGTGCCCGACAGCGTTCCGCGCCTGCCGTTCTTCACCATGTCGCCGAGGATGTCCACCGATGACGGCTCGCCCACCACGCAGTAGTCGATGCGCTCGCCGCGCGCGGCGAGCCGCTCGACCACGCGCGCGGTCCCGTCGATCGACGGCCCTTCCTCGTCGGAGGTGACGAGGAGCGCGATCGACCCGTCGTGCGCGTCGTGTTGTGCGATGAAAGTCTCGATCGCGGTCACGAACGCCGCCAGCGAGCTCTTCATGTCGGCGGCGCCGCGGCCGTAGAGGTAGCCGTCGCGCACCGTCGGCTCGAACGGATCCGAATGCCACTCGGCCGTCGGGCCGGTCGGCACGACGTCGGTGTGTCCCGCGAAGCACACCAGCGGCGCCGCGCTGCCGCGTCGTGCCCAGAGATTGGTCACGCCGTTCATGCTGAGCGTTTCGCATGCGAAGCCGAGCGGGGCGAGCCGCTGCGCGAGCAGCGCCTGGCAGCCGGCGTCGTCGGGCGTGATTGAGCGCCGCGCGATCAGCGCGCGTGCGAGATCGAGCGTGCCGGTGCCGGGCGAGTCCACACCGGCGATGTTAGCAAAGCAGCGCGCGCCGCGCCGGAAGGCGCCGCGTCGCTCGCCCCAGGACACGCTCTCCAACTTGAAGGAACGTACCGCCTCGTCCGGTTGAACGAGATGTCAGAAGTTTTGCGACCGCTCCAGCATCTCGGGGCTGATCGTCATGGACTCGAAGTCGGCCGCCATCGTGCGCCGCTTGCCGTCCGGCTCCGCGCCTTCGATCGAATCGACGCGCGACGTCGGGCTGTTCTGGTTGATGAGCCATGCGAGGTTGGTCGGGGAATCGGAGCCGGACATCGCCTCGTCGTACGTGATCACGCCGTCGAGGTACATGCGGCACAGCGCCTGCTCGAAGGTCTGCGATCCCGGGTAGAGCGACTGCTCCATGGCTTCCTTGATCTGCGCGAACTCGCCGCTCTTTATCAGCTCGGCGATGAGCGCGGTATTGAGGAGGATCTCCACGGCAGGCTGCAACTGGCCCTCGTTGTTGCGGATCAGGCGCTGGCAGACGATGGCGCGAAGGCCGATGGACAGGTCGGACAGCACCGCCGAGCGGGCGTCGTAGGGGAACAGGTTGATGATCCGCGACAGCGCGTGGTAGCTGTTGTTCGCGTGGATCGTCGACAGGCACATGTGACCGGTCAGCGTGTGGATGAGCGCCGACTGCATCGTTTCCTTGTCCCGGATCTCGCCGACCATGATGAGGTCCGGCGCCTCGCGCAGCGCGTTCTGCAGGGCCTTGTCGTAATCGTGCGTGTCGACGCCGATCTCGCGCTGGTTGATGAGGCTCTGCTTGTGCTCGAACAGGTACTCGATCGGGTCTTCGATGGTGAGAATGTGGCCCGAGCGGTTGCTGTTGCGATAGTCGATCATCGCGGCCAGCGTGGTCGACTTGCCCGAGCCGGTCGCGCCCGCGACCAGGATCAGGCCGCGCTTTTCCATGACGAGATCGAGCAGCACCTTCGGCAGCTTGAGCGCCTCGAACGGCGGCACGTGGCTGCGCACGTAGCGGATGACGAGCGAGATGGTGCCGCGCTGGCGAAAGATGTTGACGCGGAAGTTGCCGACGGCCCGGTCGAGATGCGAGAGGTTCATCTCCATCTCGTTCTCGAATTCGCGCGCCTGCTCCTTGCTCATGAGATCGTACGCGATGCGCCGTACGGTCTCCGTGTCCATGGGCTGCGTCGAAATCGGGCTGACGATACCGTTGATCTTGATGTTGATCGGCGCGCCGCACGAGATGAAGAGGTCCGACGCCTGCTTGTCGGCCATCAGCTTGAAGAGACGGTCCAGGTACATGAGCGCTCGCCTTCGCGGCTAGAATACGGGG
>Ga0068856_100001065_pt1 | contig 29026 bp, 20 predicted proteins | sample KBSCornC62_FD_66595 | JGI IMG/M metagenome (GOLD analysis project Ga0068856, IMG submission 66595) | Corn rhizosphere microbial communities from Kellogg Biological Station, Michigan, USA - KBS Corn C6-2 | ecosystem: Host-associated > Plants > Roots > Rhizosphere > Soil ... | reverse complement strand
ATTCGTCCGCCGTAGCGTTGGGCAAACTGTCGTGCTGGAACACGAAATCGCTTTCGTTTTGGAAGGCGGAGATGAGCCGCCGCTGTCCTTTCGGATGAAGTCTGTCGCTGTAGTCGAAAAATAAAAAAGACAATATTTATTGATTAACGCGTGATTGCATGCCATCGATGATCTCGATGACAGGCGAAAGGTGGTGGAGGAGACTTCCGGCGGTCGGGTCGAACGTGGCGGCGCGCCAAGGTGCGCGCGGTGAGCGACTCGCTGCGAAGTGGTTGAAAAAGGCGGGCTTGAAGATCGTCGCGCGCAACTGGCGCAACCCTAGCGATCATCGGGACGAGATCGACCTCGTTTGCCTCGATCGCGCCGTTTTGGTTTTCGTCGAGGTGAAAACCCGGTCGGCCGATGCGTTGGTGTCCGGCTACTATGCGATTGATCGGCGCAAAAAAAAGGCACTCCGTCGGGCGGCCGATGCGTATCTCAGAGCGTTGCTTCCGGCGGACCGACCGAAGACTTTTCGCTTTGATGTTATTGAGGTGCAGGCGAGGGTCGATGGCACGGATCCGATCGTGCGCCATTTCGCGAACGTGCCGTTGTTCGAAAAGGATTACTGGGTGTGAGCCGAAGCCCTGGGAGCGCGGACATTCTTGTCCGCATCGACGATCTGCGAGCGAAGCTCGCTCTTTCAAAGGATAGATGTGCGCTTCGCGCGAAGTTAAGATGCGGACAAGAATGTCCGCGCTCCCAGGCTGAAGAATGAACTCTACCCGCCTCTACAACAAAAATTATTCATCCACCAACTGCCTGGTCTGAATCGGTCGACTGAATAACCGCTTGCGTCAGGGGTCTTTCGCCGAGACAAAATCCAACCCGTCATGGCTGAAACCCAACGTCACCCGTTCCTTCAGGGGCTGAGCAAGCATCGCGGCGCACCGCCTACGGTCGTCGTCATTTTTGGCGCTTCTGGCGACCTGACGGCGCGGAAGCTGATTCCGGCCGTCTACAACCTAAGCTTTGATAATCTGCTTCCACCGGATTTTTTCCTCATTGGCTATGGACGAAAAGCCATTCCCGACGAGGAGTTCCGCACGCTCGCGACGGATGCGATCAAGGAATTCTCCCGCCGCGAACTCGACCCAACCGTGTGGGGTCGCGTCGGCAGTAACACGACCTACGTCGCCGGCGGTTACGATGAACCGGCCGCTTTCGATCGCTTGGCCCAGCACATCGCCGAGATCGAAAAGAAAATCGGCCGCGAGGTGCAGTCGTTGTTTTATATTTCAACGCCACCGTCGGTCTTCGCCCCGATTATCACCAACCTCGGCAAGAGCGGATTGGCCGGGAAATATTTGGGTCAACCGCACCAGTCGAAGGTCATTATTGAAAAACCTTTCGGCAAAGACCTGAAGTCGGCCCAGGAGCTCAATAGCACCCTCCGCTCCGTCTTTGCGGAAAATCAGGTGTATCGGATCGACCACTACTTGGGCAAGGAGACGGTTCAAGATTTGCTCGTCCAACGTTTCGCCAACTCGATTTTCGAACCGTTGTGGAACCGCAATTTCATCGACTCGGTGCAAATCACCGTCGCCGAAGAGGTGGGAGTCGGCACCCGCGGCGGTTATTACGAGCAGAGCGGCGCGCTGCGGGACATGATCCAGAATCATACCATGCAGTTGCTCGCCCTCACCGCGATGGAACCGCCGGTCTCGCTCGATGCTGAAGCCGTGCGCGATGAAAAGGTCAAAGTCCTGAAGGCGATTCAACCGCTGCGTGTCGGTGCGGGTGGAGATGTTACTCGCGCGCAATACGCTGCAGGTTTGATGGGCGGCAAGCCGGCCATTGGTTATCTCCAGGAGGAGGGGATCAATCCGCAGTCGGGCACCGAAACCTACGCGGCGATCCGCCTTTCCATCAACAATTGGCGCTGGCAGGGCGTCCCGTTCTATCTCCGCTCGGGCAAGCGCATGGCGCGTCGCGTATCGGAAATTGCCGTACAATTTAAGCGCCCGCCCGGCACTCTCTTCGCTGAAGGCGATCGTTTCAATCTGGCGGCGAACACCCTCGCATTTCAGATCCAGCCCGACGAGGGCCTGAGCATGATCTTGAATGGCAAAGTCCCTGGTCTCGAAACGAGGACCCAGCCGGTGAAGATGAACTTCCGCTACAGCACGACGTTCGGTTCGAACACTCCGGAAGCTTACGAACGCCTCGTGCTCGATGCGATGATTGGCGATGGAACGCTCTTCATTCGCGGCGACGAAGCCGAGACGTCTTGGCGCTTGTACACACCCGTGTTGCAGGCCTGGGCTGCGGCGGGTCGCGAGGGCATGGATAGCTATCCGGCCGGTTCATGGGGTCCGCCCAACGCCGAAGAATTGCTCGCCGCGAGCAAACACATTTGGCGCCAGCCCTAACGCCTGAATTGCGCCACGCGCGCGCATCCGCCTCGTGGACGCGCGTGCGAGGCTTTGTTTTTTCTCGGTCAGTGATCTGATGATAGCCGGCTATTTGACCGGCGCCCGTTTTGCCCAATCGTTTCTCTTATGCCTTCCATTTTTGACGCATTGCCCGGCATCGAAGTGCCCGCGGGCGCGATTTCCAAAGGCCTGGCCCAACTCTGGGCAGATACGGCGGCGCGTGGAGAAGCAGCGCCGTCGGCGGACGATGTGAAGGCGACCCAGGTCAATCTCGTCCTCTTGCTCGGTTTCAACACCACGCCCGAAGATGCGGTTCAACAATTCGATACCACGGTGAAGTTTTCCCGGCGTTATCCCTGTCGTGTGGTCGTGCTCTGCCCCTTGCCCGCAGATGACAAAACCGTGGGCATCTCTGCAAAAATTTACGGCGAGTGCCACCTTGGAAAGTCGAAGGGCGATACCCGCTGCTGCGAATTCGTCATGCTGAGCTACGCGACCTCCGCGCGCGAGCACTTGGAAAATCAGGTTTCAGTCTGCCTCTCGACCGATTTACCGCTCTACTATTGGGCGCACCGTTTCGCTTCGAGCGCGCGGATGAGCGAGTACCAATATCTGATGCGCCGTTCGAAACGCGTGCTTTTCGATTCCGCAGTCGCACCCGAAGACGCGCTGACTTTTCCTTGGCCCAAGCCGGAAGCCGTCCGCGATTTGGCCGACGCCCGTTTGTTGCCGATTCGCCAATCGATCGGCCAATTTCTCGCCAACTTCGCCCCCGGCGTTCTAACCGACGGTTTGGTTAACGTGTCGGTTGCGGCGGATTCTTCTTTGAAGGCGGAGGGACGCGTGTTGACCGGCTGGGTGAAGGAACGGTTGAAGAATTGCGGAGCCAAAGACGCCGTCAGCTATAAAAGTGTTGAGCAACGCGATCTCGGTGCAGGCCGTTTCGAGCTGCGGTTCGACTACGCGGATAATAAAAAATCCTTCGTTTGCGCCGGTGATCTCGCCCAACACCGGGAACATCTCAGCGCGAATTTTGGCAGCGGAGAATTGGACTTACCGGTGGCGGTGAATTTGTTAAGTCCAGAAGCTGCCTTGGGCGAAGCGATGTTCTTCTGACCTTGCTCGCCGCGTCATCACGACGCTGAGACGGCTTCTCCCTTTTTTATGACCGAGAAATCCACGCCCTATGGCCGTCTCCTCGTCGGCACGAAGGAAGAAATTTTCGCCCAAGCGGTGAACCTGGCGACCGCGCAGAGCAAAAAAAGCGGCGACCGTTTTACTTGGGCGCTGACCGGAGGAAACACGCCCCAGGAGTGGTATCGCTGGTGCGTAGCGAAAAAAGCAATACCGGCCGATGTGTTGGCCAAGGCCGACTTCACCGTCAGCGACGAGCGCTACGTGCCGCTGGAAAGTGATCAAAGTAACTTTGGCCACGCTGATCGTCAGCTCTTCACGCCGCTGAATTTGAGCGTAACCCAGAAAATTCCGTGGCCGGTGGAGAAGACGCCGGCTGAAGCGGCTGCAGCTTACACGGGATTGTGGGCGGCGCGCTACGGGGCAGATGCTGGCTATGACGTGTGTTTCCTCGGAATGGGGGACGACGCGCATACGGCCTCCGTTTTTCCTGGCAGTCCGTTGTTGAAAGAGCCGATCCCGAATCTTTTCACGGCATTGGAAGTGCCCGGCAAGGGGTGGCGGTTGACGATCACTCCGGCAGGCCTAGCGCAGTGCAAGCTGATCGTGGTTTCGACATTCGGCGCGGCAAAAGCGAAGGCTTTGAGCCAAATTATGAAAGGGCCGTACGATCCCGTTTCCACGCCGTCGCAACTATTGAAGCGTTGTGCGGATCGGGTGGTATGGCTCGTGGATGAGGCCGCGGCGAGCGGCCTGTGAAGACTTCCGTCACTGGGGAAGCGGACCTCCGGGCCGCCCGCGTCTAGACAAGCGAGGGTCGTAACAGGCATGAGCGCGAGCTTCGTTCAGCCTGCGTCGGCTGGCACACAGGATTTCGGCGTGCGGGGACAGGCGGTTCAAACCCGGGATTGCAACCTCCGCCGCGTGCCTTAACGCTTTTTCCTCTCCATGAGCAACGCCGTCAAAATCTACGACACCACGCTGCGTGATGGCACGCAGGGGGAAGGTATCAGCTTTTCGGTGACAGATAAGCTTCTGATCACTGAACGGTTGGATCAATTTGGCGTAGATTATATTGAGGGCGGGTTTCCGGGGTCGAACCCGCGCGACATCGCGTATTTTGCGGAAGCGAAAAAACTGAAATTGAAGCACGCGCGGTTGGCGGCTTTCGGCTCCACGCGCCGCTCGGGCATCAAAGCCAGCGAAGATGCGCAGTTGAAGACGCTGATGGAAAGCGAAATGCCGGTCCTGACGCTTGTCGGCAAAACGTCGCTCTTGCACGTCACGGAAATTCTCCGCACGACCCCCGAGGAAAATCTCGCGATGATCGAGGACTCCGCGCGGTTTTTCACCTCGGCGGGACGCGAAGTCATCCACGATGCGGAGCACTTTTTCGACGGCTACAAACTCGATCCCGACTACGCGTTGCGTACGCTCGCTGCCGCGCTGCGCGGTGGCGCGACGAACCTCTCGCTCTGTGACACCAACGGCGGGACGATGGTGGACGAGTTTCAAACGATCATCGCGCGGGTGATCAAAGAATTCGGCGCCGACAAAGTCGGCGTGCATTGTCATAACGACAGCGGGCTGGCGGCGGCGTTGACTCTGGCCGGTGTGCGCGAGGGCGCATGTCTCGTCCAAGGGACAGTCAACGGCTACGGCGAACGCACGGGCAACGCCAACCTGATCACTGTCATCCCAAGTCTGTTTTTGAAGATGGGGAAAACGGCTCCTTGCGCGGCGAATTTGGCTCAATTGCGGGAGCTGTCTCTTTTCTTCGACGAACTCGCGAATCTCCGCCCCGATACGAAATCGCCGTACGTTGGTTTGTCGGCTTTTGCGCACAAAGGCGGTCTTCACGCCAACGCGGCGCAGAAGGTAAAGAGCAGTTACGAACACATCGATCCGAGCCTCGTAGGCAATCGCACGCGCGTCCTTGTTTCCGACATGGCGGGTCGCAGCAGTATTGCCATGAAAGCGAAGGAGCTCGGTTTTGACGTCGATGAAAAGTCGGCGGGCATGAAGGGATTGATCGACGAACTGAAAGACCTCGAGTTCCGCGGATACGAATTCGAAGCGGCGGATGCCTCGCTCGAGTTGCTCCTGGCGAAATGGGTCGGACAACGGAAAACGTTTTTCGAAATCGAAAGTTATCGCGTGATCGTCGAGCGCCACGGAGCCGAACTTTTTTCTGAGGCGACGGTGAAGTTACGCGCGAACGGACAGAGTTTACATACTGTGGCGGAAGACAGCGGACCGATCGGCGCGCTCGACAAAGCGCTGCGCCTCGCGCTCGAACCGGTTTATCCGATTTTAAAAACAACTTCGCTGAGCGATTATAAGGTCCGCATTCTTGACTCCAAGCAGAGCACCGGTGCGCGCACGCGCGTGTTGATTGAGAGCACGGATGGCCACAAGATTTGGGGCACGGTTGGCGTGAGCGATAACATTGTCGACGCGAGCTGGGAAGCGCTTCGCGATGCGGTGGAGTACAAGTTGTCGCGGAGTTGAAACCTTGATTTAAAGTGCGGCGATTTATGCCGCTTGCGACGGGCAATTTATTGGCCCGCAATGAAAGGCTAATTGCGAATACGGTCTTCAGAAGGCGAAATGAATTTCGCCTTAGGAGGCGGCGATGAATCGCCGTACTCCGAATTGGTTGCGGCCGTCGCGCGACTTTACTCCGGACGCGACGTTGGGTGATGTCTCACAACAACGGCGCGAGCAGCCGCGAGAGATCCTCCGCCACATTTCCCAGCACGCGGAATTTGCGTTTCCGCTCGGCTTTCAGCTCGTGGCATTGATGGGTGAGCGCTTCAGCCCACGCGCGCATCTCGGCGACGACTGAGGGCGTGTAAATCACGACGCCCACTTCGAAATTCACGAAGAGGCTGCGGAGATCGAAATTGGCCGAGCCGAGCATGCCCATGCGGTTGTCCACGATGATGGCTTTGCAGTGCATCATGCCATGACCGAATTGCATCACGCGCGCGCCCGCGCGACGCAACTCGCGGGTGTAGTGACGGCCCGCGTAATCAGTCACCGGATGATTCGATTTTTCCGGCATGATCAATGTGACATCGATTCCTGCGCGCGCCTTGACCACGAGCGAGCGCCAGAGCACTTCATCGGGAATGAAGTAGGGGGTGACAATCCAGATGCTCTCGTGAGCTTCTTGGATCATTGATAATATCCCTTCGTATAGAGAATCGCCGGCGACATCGGGCCCGCTCGCTACGACTTGCACGACGCTGTCGCCTTCTTCGCGCACGGCATCGGCGCGAAGTTCTTTGTGCAGGGCTTCGAAAGATTCGCCGCTGGCGAAAGACCAATCTGCGATGAAAACTTCGTTCAACAGCGCCGCGGCGGGACCCTTGATCACCGCCCCGAAATCGCGCCAACGCTTTTTCATGGGGGTCGGACCCATGTATTCGATCGCGAGATTATGACCGCCGACGATGGCCGTGTGTTGGTCGAAGACGGCGATTTTGCGGTGATTGCGAAGATTCGCCGAACTGCGGGTGACGAATGGCATCACGGGCATGAAGCGATGAACCGTCCCGCCGGCGCGGCGAATGGGGTCGACGAAGCCCCGACTGGAAAACATACAACCCACGGCGTCGAGTAAGAGGCGAACCTGCACGCCTTCGCGGGCGCGTTTTGCGAGAGCTTTGACGATGCGTCGACCGGTGTCGTCGCGACCGAGAATAAAGGTGGTGATGTGGATCGAATGTTTCGCCGCCAGAATATTGGCTTCAAGGGCCGTGAACATCGCTTCACCCGTGGTGATGAGATCGATCTGGTTGCCGCCGATCGGAGGGCAAGCGCCACTGGCATTGATGGTCTGGGCGGTAGCGCTGACTTGACTAGGGATGTCGATCAGCTCGGCGCCGTCGAGCGACGGATACAGGCTCCGTTTTCTCGCGACCAGCCGCTGGAGTTTACGACCCCCGAGGATCAGGTAGAGCGGCACGCCCACATAAGGGATCAAGATGATGACCAGCAGCCACGCGAGTGTGTTGCCCGGCTGGCGTTTCTCGGTGAGCAGACGAGCGATCAGGAAGAGCGCCAGCAGAAAGCCGCCTACCGTCAAAAGGTGGGAGAGCAACGGGCTCGCCGATGACCGCAAGAGAAAATCCATCGTGCCGGGGCGAGACTGTGCGGAGTGGGCGAGATGGCAAGGCTGAGCCCAGGAAGCGCGGACATTCGTGTCCGCTTCGAATCATCCCCGCGGAAATCGCCTACGTGTTGAGAAAGCCGAGCTTTGCTCGCAAACTCAGCAGCGGAAAAGAATGTCAGCGCTCGCGAGAGAGGCTTTCTGCTACCCAGCGCTTGGCGAAAAATGGTGGAGGTAGGATTTGAACCTACGAACAGCGAGGCTGAATTGATTTACAGTCAACGTCCTTTGGCCACTTGGATACTCCACCCCAATGGGACGGCGAACAAATCAGCTTTATCGACGGTTGTTCAAGTCCTTTCTCAGAGCATTTTTCGGCACCGCCCGCGAAAAGCATCCACCGCGTGAGGATCTTCCTTAAGTTCCTATCACTGTTTAGGAAGAACTCTCCAGACCCCGAACGGTCTACGGCGGTGCATGAGTGTTTTTCGCGGTGCAAACGGTGACGCCACGATCGTTGCCCAGCAATCTGATCCGATTGCGACGACCAATTCGGCTCTGACCACCTTGCCGTGGACCCGCCGGTTCCCGGTCGGCGCAGAACTGCAGCCTGATGGCTCGGTCCATTTTCGCGTCTGGGCTCCCGGCAATCAAAGCCTATCGGTCGAACTTTTTAAATCGCCTTGGGAAGGGGCGCAGAGCTTTCCACTCCTGCGCGAAGACAGTGGACACTTTTCCGGGAGCGTGCCCGTCGCCCGGGCCGGGGATCGTTACAAATTTCGCCTGGAGAGCGGGACTTTTCCCGATCCGGCTTCTCGTTTTCAACCAGAAGGACCGCACGGACCCTCAGCGATCGTCGATCCAACCGTGTTCAAATGGACCGATGCGACCTGGCGAGGGCTGCCGACAAAAGATCTCGTTATTTACGAATTGCACCTCGGCACGTTCACGCGCGAAGGCACATGGCGCGCGGCGGCCGAGCAATTGCCGGAACTGCGCAAACTTGGAATCACTCTAATCGAAGTGATGCCGATCGCCGAGTTCCCGGGCGAATATGGATGGGGATACGATGGGGTCGATTTGTTCGCGCCGTGCCACCTCTATGGCTCACCTGACGATGCCAAGGCATTTATAAACCGCGCCCACGAACTCGGGCTCATGGTCATTCTCGATGTGGTTTATAATCACCTCGGCCCGGACGGAAATTTTCTGCGTCCGTTCTCGGACGATTATTTCACCGCGGAACACCCTTGTGAGTGGGGGGAGGCGATCAATTTCGATGCCCACAATTCAGCAGGCGTTCGCGAATTTTTTTGCACCAATGCCCGCTATTGGATCGAAGAATTTCACTTCGACGGACTGCGCCTCGATGCGACGCAGCAAATTTACGACGACAGCCCCGTTCACATTTTAACTGAAATCAGCAAAGCCGCGCGCGCGGCGGGAGCAGGGCGTCAGATCTATATCGTTGGAGAAAACGAAACTCAGATCGCAAAACTCGTCCGTCCGTATGAAAAAGGCGGATACGGTTTGGACGCGTTGTGGAATGACGATTTTCATCACTCCGCGATCGTCGCGGCCACGGGTCGGATCGAAGCCTACTACTCGGATTATCGCGGGACGCCGCAGGAATTTGTATCGGCGCTCAAGCGGGGATTTCTTTATCAGGGGCAGTGGTATCAATGGCAGAAATGTCGTCGCGGCCACGCCGCGCTCGATCTCAATCCGCGCAACTTCGTCATCTTTCTGCAGAATCACGATCAGGTCGCGAACTCGTTGCGCGGTCTGCGGCTGCATCAGGTGACAAGCCCGGGCACTTTCAAGGCGCTCACGGCCATGATGCTCCTCGCGCCATCGACACCAATGCTGTTTCAAGGGCAGGAGTTCGCGGCGACGTCGCCGTTTCTCTATTTCGCCGATCATAATCCAGAATTGCGCAAGCTCGTGCACGAGGGACGCACGAAGTTCCTCTGGCAGTTTCGAACCATCGCAGCCGAAGAAAGCCGCGAGTTTCTCGCTGAGCCGGGGCAGCGCGATGTCTTCGAACGCTGCAAATTGAACTTCGCTGAGCGCGAAAAACACAGCGCGATTTACCGTTTGCACGGCGATCTATTGAAGCTGCGGAGAGACGATCCGACCCTTTCGGATCCAGCGGGAATCGATGGTGCGGTGCTCGGACCTCATGCGTTTGTGCTGCGGTATTTCGGCACGGACGGTGATGATCGGCTTTTGTTTGTAAATCTGGGTGCGGACCTGCTGTTGAATCCGGGACCGGAGCCACTGTTGGCGCCGATCGAGGATCATGGTTGGAAGCTCCTTTGGTCGAGCGAGTCGCCGCACTACGGCGGCTGCGGCACGCCGCCTTTGGAGACGACCCAGAGTTGGATAGTCCCCGGATTCGCCGCCGTAGTCCTTCAGCCCAATGACGACACACGCCTCCCTAGCACCCGACTTAGTGAGAAAGATTGAGATCGGAAAATCGACGCCTGCCGACGCGAATTCGATCCTGCAGCAACAGTGGCTGATCACGAATGGCATGGGCGGCTACGCGTCGGGCACGCTCGCCGGCACCGCGACATGGCGCTACCACGGGTTATTGATCGCCGCCTTGGCCGGCTCGCTCGGCCGCACGGTGATGTTAAACCACTTGGCGGAATCGCTGCGCTGGCCGGACCAGGAGCGCTTGCAGTTCGCCGGCTCGCATCCCGAGGCACCGGAAGGTCAGACGTCGAAAATCTACGCGACTGATTTTTGGTTGGAAAATCAAATCCCCACCTGGCGCTACGAGGTGCAAGGCGCGCAGATCGAGAAACGGATTCTGATGCCGTATCTGCAGAACACCGTGCATGTCACGTACACCTTGTTGTCCGACCAAGAAGGCGTGAACTTGGAACTCCGACCGTCACTAAATTTCCGGCCCATCGAGGCAAACTTGAGCCTGTCTCAGCTTGATGGATACGAGATGCGGTCCCGAGGGGAGCAGTTCGAATTTGAGTCGAACGGCGATTACCCACCGTTGCGCATGAAAGTGTGGGGACAGCCCGCGATGTTTCTACAAGATGGGGGATCCACGCGCGAAATTTCGTACGTTCTCGACGATCAGCGCGGTTATCCGTCGAAAGGAAAACTGTGGTCGCCGGGGTATTTCGTCGTGCCGTTGAAAAAAGGCATTTCGGTCACGCTGATCGCCTCGACGGAGGATTGGCACACGATCAACGCCTTCGATCCCGAGGCGGCGTTCAGCACCGAAACAGATCGACGTCGGCGGCTTCTCCGCAACGCGGATCCGCGCGTGCAGAGCGGGATCGCGGCCGAACTCGTGTTGGCGGCGGATCAATTCATCATCATGCCGGCGGGCCGAATCAAAAACGCTGCGCGCGCACGCGCGGCGGGCGACGAGTTGCGCAGCGTAATTGCGGGGTATCACTGGTTCACCGATTGGGGCCGCGACACCATGATCAGTCTGGAAGGCCTGACCTTGACGACGAAGCGCTACCAAGAAGCGGCCTGGATTCTCCGCACGTTTGCGCAATACGTGAAGCGCGGATTGATCCCGAACATGTTTCCAGAGGGGCAAAACGACGGACTTTACAATACGGCGGATGCCAGCCTGTGGTTTTTTCATGCGGTTAACCGCTATACGCTCGCGACGGGCGATGAGAACACGTTGGCGGAACTCCTCCCCACGCTGAATGATATGATCGACTGGCATCTGCGCGGAACGGATTTCGGAATCGGCGTCGATCCGGCAGACGGGCTTTTGAAGCAGGGCGCGGAGGGTTATCAGTTGACCTGGATGGATGCGAAAGTCGGCGACTGGGTGGTGACACCGCGACGCGGCAAGGCGGTTGAAATCAACGCGCTCTGGTACAATGCCCTTCGGTTGACCGAAGGTTGGATGCGCCAGGCGAAGCAAACCGCGAGGGCGGATACGTTGGCGCAGGCGGCGCAGCGCGCGAAAGAATCGTTTAATCGGCGCTTCTGGAATGCCGAGTTGAAGTGCTTGTTCGACGTCGTTGATACGGAGCAAGGTGGTGATGATCCGGCGATTAGACCCAATCAAGTATTCGCGATCGCGCTACAGAATCCGGTTTTGAACGAGGATAAATGGACTGCGGTCATGAAGATCGTGGAAGACAAGCTTTTGACACCGCGGGGGCTGCGTTCGCTGAGCCGCGATCACAAGGACTATAAACCAAAATATTTCGGTGACCTGCGTGCGCGGGATGCGGCGTACCATCAAGGCACGGTTTGGGCATGGTTGATCGGACCATTTATCGATGCGTGGTTGAAGGTCCATCCACAGGAAAAAGCGAAGGCGCGGACATTTGTGGAAGCGTTCGCGCCGCATTTGGACGAAGGTTGCATCGGATCGATCAGCGAGATCTTTGATGCGGAGCCGCCGTTCACGCAACGCGGGTGTATCGCGCAAGCGTGGAGCGTAGCGGAGGTGCTGCGGTGTTTCGCGCTGACGGCAGAGAGTGGCGAAGCGCGGCCGTGATGGGAAGATTGTCCTTCAATTTGGAGTGCGGCGACTCGTCGCCGCCTTTGACGGGCGGATTCATCCGCCGGCATTGTATCCGCATTCCGGCGTGACCGAAGGCGAAATGAATTTCGCCTTTGAAGGCGGTGACGAGTCACCGCACTCCAAACGGAGATCACTCATTTCTCGATATATTCATTTGTCTATGAATTAAAATGTGATTTTAAGGTGAGGATGGATCTTTCGGTGGAAGGGGAGAGTCGTGCGGAAGTTGAATCGGCGACCCAAGCGTCGTCTTTAACCGAGCGGAATCGGTTCAAGAGCTTGACCGTTTCCGAACGGCCGCAGGAGCGGCTTGCGCGCTGCGGGCCGCAGGCGTTAAGCGATTCGGAACTGCTCGCGATTCTGCTGCGGACGGGCACACGCGGGCAGGATGTGGTCACGTTGTCCAATCGACTCGTCGCGGAGGCCGGCAGCTTGGCGGGGCTGGTCGCGTGGAAGGAGGCGGACTTTCGCCGGTTGAAGGGCATCGGTGCCGTGAAAGCCTGGCAATTGATCGCGACGATGGAGTTGGCGCGGCGGGTTCTCGGCCAGCAAAACGGCGAAGCGCCGACTCTGGGCCGTGCCGATTTAGTGGCCTCTTATTTCCAACCCATCGCTGCCGGACTCGAGGTCGAAAAATTTTGGGTTCTTTGTTTGAATCGCAAAAATCGTTTGCTCAAACGCGTTGAGGCAACCTCTGGCACCGCCACGAATAGTCTCGTGCATCCGCGCGAAGTCTTTCGCGAGGCGATCCGCGAAGGTGCGTCGGCCGTGATCTGCGTGCACAATCACCCGAGCGGCGATCCCACTCCGAGCGCTGCAGATGTTCAGGTCACGCGGCAGTTGCGTGATGCCGCTAAAGTGGTGTGCATCGATTTGCTCGATCACGTCATCGTTGGGCGGGCAGCAGTCGATCCCGCGGGGAATGGCTATTACAGTTTTCGCTCGGCCGGGGTGCTGTGAACCCTCCTGCCTGGGAGCGCGGACATTCTTGTCTGCTTCCATGATCTGCGCGGAACGCGCACTTCGGGATCGAAGAATGTGAAGAGCTTCGCTCGCAAAGCTAGAAGCGGACAAGAATGTCCGCGCTCCCAGCGACGGAGAAGGCACAAAAAGCGACGGAGAAGGCGCAAAAAAACCCGCGAGTTTCGTCGCGGGTTTAAAAGGTTGAGCGCTCAATAGTGTTTCACATAGCCCGTGCGGCGCAGGCGCTCGAGCCAGTGTTCGGTGCTGCGGCGCGCCATCTGCTGAACGAGGATCTGCTCGATCTGCGGACGAACTTCATCGATCGGCTGCAAGCCGGCGACTTTGCGGTCTTCCGCGTAAAGTAAGAAAGCACCCTCAGGCATCACGATCGGTTGTGTGACTTCGCCCTTCTTTAAATTGAAAACCGGATCGCTCAACTCTTGTTTGACGTCGGACCGCTTGATCCAACCCCAGTCGCCACCTTTGCTGCGACGCGCGTCCTGGCTGACGTCCTTGGCGATCTCTTCGAAGCTTTCGCCATTTTTCATCCGGCGCAGCACGGCATCCGCTTTGGCGCGAAGGTCGGCGTCGCTCTCACCGTCAGCGCGACGGAATTCAATCAAGCGCAGGTGGACCGAGTCTTCCTGGAAAAATTTCTCTTTGTTCTCGTTGTAATAGGTTTCAACCTTAACCGGGCTAATGATGCTTTGGCTCTTGCGGAGCTGCTGGCGCTCATAATCGAAGATGATGTCGTCTTCGGTTTCTTGGCGGTACTCCTTCAGCGTCAAACCGCGGCCGCGCAGATAAGCGAGAAACTTGGAGCGATCGTTGTCGAACTGCTCGTTCATCACTTCGGAAATACGTTCGTCGACGTAGCTTTCCGGAATGTGATGCTTTTCGTCCTTCTTGAATTCTTTCACGATCAACACGCGATCGATCAAGTTCTGGACTTCGTCGTCGTGCAGCGCTTCGAGCTTTTCGTTGAATTCTTGCTCGTTGTGTGACTCCCGGCGAATTTGCGGAACCATGGGCGAGATGGCCTGGCGAATTTCATCAACCGTGATGACCTTGTCCTCAGCGACGGCGGCAATACCGTTCGCAAAATGGAGATCGTTTTGGTCGAGCGCAGATGAGCTGGATGTATCGGTGCCTTGAGCATGCGCCACCCAGATGCTCGGCGCGAGCAAGGAAGCCAGCGCAACGGACGCCACCGAGCGTTTAGAGAGACCAAACATCATGAATTGGGGAGGTTGTTCAAAAACGTAAGAATTTCTTTCAACCGTAGGAGGGGCTTGGGCGTGGTCAATCTTGGAAACCGAGTGCCTAACATCACAAAATCGTCGCGCCGCCCGCTGTTACGCAGGCACTTCAAACGGGATGACTCTGTTTCGACGGATACGATATTTTTTTGTTCCGCGCGGATACGGATCTCAGTGATCAACAACAACGAGCGTATTTCGTCGCCAAATTTGCCAAATCGATCTTTTAGATCCGTTTCCACTTCCTTCACTTTCGCCGGCGACTCTGCCAGCGCCAGCTTGCGGTAGAAGTCGATCCGGAGGCGGGTCTCGGAAATATAGCTGGCCGGAATGCGCGCCTGAATTTTAGAGACCTCAACGGCTCCCGAGGCGTCGTCTTCTTCATTTTTGGCGATGGTATAAGCGTCTTCGTAGCGCCTGCGCGCGCTTTCCGACTCTTCCCCTTCGCCCACGAACACAAAATCCAGTTTCACGCTCGCGCGGATCGCCGCGGCCGACTTCTCGCCCTTCAAACGCGCGACGGACTGACGAAGCAACTGGCAATAAAGTTCGAAACCGACGCCGACGATGTGTCCGCTTTGTTCGGAGCCGAGCAAGTTGCCCGCGCCTCGCAGCTCGAGGTCGCGCATCGCGATGCGGAAACCGGCGCCGAGTTGATTGTGCGTGCGCATCGCATTGAGACGCTGACGCGCGATTTCGAGCATGCGTGTGTGGCGATGAAGAAGGAGATAAGCGTACGCCTGATGCTTGAAACGACCGACGCGGCCTCGCAGTTGATACAATTGCGAAAGGCCAAAGCGATCCGCGCCTTCGATGATGATCGTATTGCAGTTGGGAATATCCAAACCGCTTTCGATGATGGTGGTGCAGACAAGCACTTGGTATTTGCCCGCGACGAAATCGGTCATCGTGCGTTCGAGTTCGTCGCTCTCCATCTGGCCGTGACCGACGCCAATTTCCAAACCGGGGAGCAGCTCACGCAGCCGCGCGGCCACCGCCTCGATCGTCATGACCCGATTGTGCAGGTAGAAAACTTGTCCGCCGCGGCGGATCTCGTGTCGGATTGCTTCCACCACGATTTTTTCTTCGTAGGTTTTGACGATGGTTTGGATCGGGTGGCGATTCGTTGGCGCGGTCTCGATCACGCTCATGTCGCGCGCGCCGGTCATCGCCATATAAAGCGTCCGCGGGATCGGTGTCGCACTCATCGAAAGCACGTCGACTGTCGCGCGCATGGCTTTGAAGATTTCTTTGTGTTTCACCCCGAAGCGTTGCTCCTCGTCGATGATGACGAGGCCGAGATCTTTGAAGATAATGTCCTTTTGAAGCAGTCGATGAGTGCCGACGAGGATGTCGACTTGTCCGGCGTTGGTCGCAGCGATGATTTTGGATTGTTCGGCTCGCGTGCGGAAACGGCTGACCATTTCGATCGCGATGGGGTACCCCGCCATGCGTTCGCGGAAGGTATTGAGATGTTGCTGGGCAAGCACGGTGGTCGGCACGAGCACCGCGACCTGCCGGCCGCCTTGCACGGCTTTGAATGCGGCGCGAATCGCGACTTCGGTTTTACCAAAACCAACATCGCCGCAAATGAGCCGGTCCATCGGACGTGAGCGCTCCATGTCGCCCTTGGTCTCGTCGATTGCTTTCAACTGATCGCGTGTTTCCGTGTACGGAAAGCTCGCCTCGAATTCTTTTTGCCACGTGTTGTCCTCGGGAAATGCGTGACCGGGCTGCGCTTCTCGCGCGGCTTGAATGCGAAGTAATTCGGCCGCGAGATCGATCGTTGCGCGTTCGGCGGACTGACGCGCTTTCTCCCAACGGCCCGAGCCGATTTTGCCGAGCTGAGGACGGGCTTTGCTCAGGCCCACGTAACGGCTGATCAAGTGCGATTCCTGCAGCGGCACGTGAAGGGTAACGTGGTCGTCAAATTCGAGCGAAATCACTTCGCGAATCCCACCGGCGAACTCCACTTTAGTGAGTCCGCGATAGAGCGCGATACCGTGTTGAAGATGGACGACGAAATCGCCTTCAACCAATTCCGAAAAGTCGAGCAACTGATCGATTTGCGCTCGCTGCACGAGGGCACGCTTGGTGCCGCCGGCCCGGCGCGAGCGCTTGCGGCCAAACAGTTCGGTTTCGGTCACGACGACCACGCCTGTAGTGGATTTGACACTACGCCAGTGCAGGCGGGCTTGAAATGAACCAGACGGTGCGGAGGCACTCGAAGCAGCGGCGTCGCTCTCGCGCGCCTGCGTCCGGGCTCTGCCGCGCGCAGGCGAGGGATTGTTGTTTTCGCGTTCCTCGGCGGACTCGGTCGATTCCTCCGAATTCAGGTCGATCGATTCAGCGCGTGAGGTTGCGACGATGCGAAAGCCTTCGTTGAGGGAACCGCGAAGGAATAAAGGCTTGAGCGCCTTCAACTGACGATCTTCGTCGAGAATCTCGCGGACGCGCTGCTCTTCGCCTTCTTTGGAAACGACGAAGACGATGCCCTCACCGCGCTTCTGCCAGTTCAGGGTTTGGAGCAGAAAATTTCGGCGCGCATCTTCTTCGACTTGCAGCCGCTCCTGCGCGACGAGCCCCTCGTCGGAATAACTGCGATGATGCGCCAAGCTTTCGGTATTCCAGGTCGCCTCTTCGGGCGTATCGTCGAAAAGCGCCGATGCTTCGTCGAGATCGCTCAGACCCACCGCGAGCGCGCAGCGCTGCAAAAGCGGAGCCAGGCCGTCGCTGCCACTCTCGCGCGCGAGGCTCGAAAAGTTTTCGTCGAGTTCGGCGGGTTCGACAAAAATGAGATGCGAACGCGGTGTGAGGTAGTCTGCTAGACCTGTTTTCGAAGGATCGAGCCGAACGCGTGGCGAAGTGGAGAGCGAGATTTCTTCAACGGGCTCGCCAGAACGTTGGGTGACAGGATCGAACGCGCGAATTTCTTCAATCTCGTCGCCAAAAAAATCCAAGCGATATGGCTGATTCGCCGTGATCGGATAGACATCGATGATGCCGCCGCGGATTGCGTAGTGGCCAGGCGCTTCGCAAACCGCCTCGGAATCATAATCCAGTTCGCGCAGTTTTTCGAGCAGGCCTTGAAAGGATTGAGCCTGGCCTTTCTTAAGTGTGAGCTCGCGAGTGGCAAAGGCTTCCAATGCAGGCACGGGCTGCAGAAGTGCGACGGGTGTCGCGACCACGAGCACACTGTGCGCGGGTGCGCGTGGAGTGGAAACGGCGGAGCCTTCGCGTTCGGAATTCGAGCGAAGTTGTCGGGTCGCGCGCAAGCGAGAGAGCACGGTCAACCGATCAGCCGAAGCGGCGAATGCTTCGCGCATGTCGGTGTTTTCGGGCATCGATTCCGGGAAAACCAGCACCTCGAGATTCTTCGCGCCGGCCGCGGTCGAATGGAAAAAAGCGATGTCTTCGGCGATCTGCTCGGCTTCACGAAAATCTTTCAACACCACGATGTGAACGGGCGCCGGATTGAGGCGCGTCAGTTCTTCGATCACGGCCCCTCGCGCCGCCGCGCAGACTCCGGTGAGTTTAAGACGATGAGAAGGTGCGGCAACGGGCATGGATGAAGCAGGCAGGAGCGAAAAGGACGGAGAAGGTGGAACGGTCTATATCACTGAAACGCGGGGAAAGTGCAAATGGAAGGGCGTACAAGAAACCCTTCCGTCCCTGGGAGCGCGGACATTCTTGTCCGCTGTCTTTCTTTGCGAGCGTCGCTCGTTGCTATCTAACAAGTGTGCGCTTTGCGCCTGACGAGGCGGACAAGAATGTCCGCGCTCCCAGGATGGCAGAAACTTTAAGTCTGCCGCTGCTTCTCCGCTTCCGCGTTTTCTAAAAACACCAAACCCTGGCGCGCCGCATTTTCTTCCGCGGACTTTTTTGCGGAGCCGCGTCCTTTGCCGATCAGCACTTCGTTCAAGAAGAGGTGAGCTTCGTATTCTCGAGCGTGATCTTGGCCGCTGATGTGAGTGACTACATACCGCAGCGCGTGATTGCCGTGCTCGGGCTGCACACGCTCCTGCAATTGACCTTTAGGATTTTCCGCTGGCTGACTTTCTTCCAACCGCGCTTCGAGCGAACCGTAGAGCGCGAGCACGATTTGCTTCGTCGTCACGAAATCGCTATCCAGATAGACCGCGCCGATCAAAGCCTCGAAGGCGTCTTCGAGCGTCGAGTGGCGATCGCGCCCGCCGCATTGTTCTTCGCTAATGCTCAGACGCAGGCAGGGCGCGATGCCGAGCCGCGCGGAAAGTCCGCTGAGATAGCGGCCTTTGCTGAGCGTCGAACGACGCTTGCTGAGCGAGCCTTCGCGATCTTCCGGAAAAAGTTGGAAGAGACTCTCGGTCAAAACCAGTTGAAGCACGGCGTCACCCAGAAATTCCAGACGCTGATTGCTTTCGGGCACGTCGGGATTGTCCTGCAAAAACGACGGGTGTGTCACAGCCGTCTTCAGCAAATCGAGCTGTTTGAAACGGTAGTTCAGCCGCTGCTGCAGGCCATCGAGCGTTGATTCGAAATTCTCCACGGCTAAGGTTTAAGAACTCGCGCTCGAATAACGCCGTAAGCCGCGGCGAAAAATCCACGCGCCTAGCCCGACCCAGCCGAACGTAACGCCGACGACCCAGGGAACATAGCTGAGTTCGAGACCATGGATCAGCGTGCGAGCCGGGACGTTGCTCACGATGACGACGGGCAGCGTCCACACGAAAATCGCATTGGCCAGACCCTTGAACGCTTCACGAGGAAGGCGGGAAAATTCGAATAATGTGAAGTAACTTCCTTCGAGCCCCTGAGAGCCGATGATCCAGAACGTCGCGGAGACCGTCATCAACAGCGCGCCGTATTGGATGAGCATGCCGCAGAATTCGAAAGCGATGAACGAAAGAATATTTCCAACGCCGGGATGAAGATGCAGCCGATTCGCCGAGTAGACGATCAGCGCGACGGCGATGAAGACGTTGAGCAAGCTATCGAGATCGAGCTTGCGCGTCGAAACCATGAAGAGCGGGTCGCCAGGTTGCGCGAGAAAGAAGTCGAAATGGCCCGTGCGAATATTGCGCCCGAGTTCAAAAAGATTGCTCCAGAAAAATCCCATCAACAGCCGCTGCATCAGCATGGAGGAGCCGATGAGAATGAGCATCTCGTACTCGGTCCAACCTGCGATCTCGCGTGTATGCTGATAGATCACCGAGACGAGGAGCACGTTGACCACCATCCAAAACAGTTCGACCAGAGCCCACATGATGAAGTCGAAACGAAACATCATCGTGCGCACGACCGAGTAGCGGGCGCAGGCGAGCCAAATGCGAAAATAGTTCATCAACGCCATGGTAATTAGCCTCCCACCGCGGTGTGTCGGCGCAATCCGCGGGACCAAAGCCACGAGGCGAAGCCCAGCAGGACGATCGCCCAAAACGCCTGAAATCCGAGTCCCACCGCCGCTGTCGCCGGATCTTGGATACGACCGGTCAAAATTGCAGCGGGAAAATACATTTGATAATAATACGGCAGGTATCGCGAAATGTGGAACAGCCAGGCTGGCATCAGATCGAGCGGGAAGATTTGACCTCCGAGCATCATCTCGATCGCCATCGAAAGAATGATGAACGACTGAATTTCCAGAAACCAGAATGTCAGCAAGCCGAAGCAGTACGCGATGGTGAACTGAATCATTGCGGACATCGCCAAGGCAGGTAGGCCGAGCAGTAGACGCCAGTCCTCGTGGGGAAACGTTAGCGTGTGACCAATGACCGGGAGCAAAAGAATCAGCGGCACGAGGGCGAGCAGACCAGAAACCAGTCGCGCCGAGATAAAGATGCTCGCTCGATAGCCAAAGTAGTTGATGGGCTTGAGGAGGAATTGGTTGATCAACCCATTCCGGATTTCCTCACTGATCTGGTAGTCCTCGTTGAACGCGCCGATGAAGAATTGAAGCACGAGGATAACGATGAAGTAGGTCAGCGTCTGACCGAGATCGAATCCCCCAATCGTCGATTCGCCATGAAAAGCCGCGCCCCACAAAATGAAGACATAGGCTAGATGCACGAACGAGAAGATCGCGCGAATGCCAAAGTTCCACCGGTAAACCAGACTGCTCTGGAGACCGACGAGGAAGGCGTGGCGATATTTATCGAACGCAGCGAGCATGCAAGGAGACGGCAGAGTGAGTCTCGCTCGCTCCAAAGTGCAAGCTCGCGGGATGGGGAAGGCTGAAAGCTGAAGGACTGACGGCTGAAGTGTGAATTGGACTGCCTTCTTCGTCAGCTTTCAGTCCTTTAGCCTTTGCTCGCATTCGCTGCTTTTCGGTGGGCTCGCGAGGATGCAACCGTTTACTTATCCTTCAACGAGAACCGGGCGATCATCTCTTTCGCCAGATTCTTATACGCGGTGGAGCCCGGACTGAGAGGATCGTAGTCGAAAATCGTTTTCCCAAAGCTCGGAGCTTCGCTCAGGCGAATCGTGCGCGGAATCACGGTCGAGAAAATTTTCTCGGGTAAATGCGTCTTCACTTCGTCGACCACTTGGCGGGACAGATTCGTGCGGACATCGAACATCGTCATGATGATGCCGCCGATTTCGAGGGCCGAGTTAACCTGCGCGGTTTTAAGGCGCTCCACCACTTTCAGAATCTGTCCGAGGCCTTCGAGCGCCATGTATTCGCATTGCAGCGCGATGAGAAGGTAGTCGGCTGCGGCGAGGCTGTTCATCGAGAGCATGCCGAGGGCGGGCGGGCAATCGATGATGATAACCCTGAAGCCGTTCGAGTCGCGCACCGGTTGGAGGCAGGTGCGCAGCTTCATCAAATAATTTTCCGTCTGCGCGAGTTCGATTTCGGCGGCAGCGAGGTCGACTTCGCTTGGAATGATCGCGAGATGTTCGTACTTCGTCGGCGTGACGATCTCGAGGGCGGTGCCTTCACCATTGAGCGGACCGTAAAGACTTTTGCCTTCCTGTTTCTCGACGCCCAGCGCGCTGGTCGCGTTCGCCTGCGGATCGAGATCGACGAGCAGGGTGGAAATTTTTTTGTCGGCCAACGCGGCGGCGAGGTTGACTGCCGTGGTGGTTTTACCGACGCCGCCTTTTTGATTGGCGATGGTGAAGACGAGACTGCCCATAGGTCGGGGATTAATGAGTTGGGGCGGCGAGAGTCTAGCGCGAAAAGAAACGCTTTGTCTCGGCTAGCCAGACGGCACTGCACAAAAGGGCTCCTCCGATCACGAGTCGAGTCACGTCGGCCGGGTCAGCCAGATGATGCGCTTCGTGGAAAAACAGCAGCGACGCAAGTACGCCAAGCGGAACTTTGGCGTTGTTCATCACCGCGAGCGTGCCCGCGTTGACGAGGAGGGAACCGCGATTCCACCAGAAAAAGCAAAGGCCGGATGAAAGGACACCTAGATAAGCGAGGACGCCCCACTGCGTCGTGGTCGGGTGAAAATGCGTCCAAGGCATGGAAATCAACGAGCCGATACCGGTCGCGATGAACGCCCCGAGATAAAGCCATCCGAAAACCTCGCGATCTTTCACCGCTGTCATGGGTTTTCGAATACGGACGTAAGCGAACTGGCCTGTGGCGAAACAGAGGTTGGAAATTTGAAGAAGAACGAAGCCATGCCAGAAATTGTCGGTCGGCGCTTTTTTCCAAACCACGATGAGAGCGGCGATCACCGCCAGAAAAGCAGCCAGCCAGTGCTTGGGTTCCCAACGGCGGGTGACTACGGCTTCGGCAAAGGCGAGGTAAAGGGGCGTCGTGACGGTGAAGAGGGCGACCTCGAAAGCCTGCAGATAGAAAAACGACCGAAGGTAGAGCAGGTACATGATCCCGAACTCGATCGCACCCGTGGCGAATAGCAGGGCGATTTGGCGAGTGTTCAAGGAACGCGCTCGCAACAGGGGTGCGAAAATCAACACAGCAAACCCCAGCCGCACGACCGCCACGGCGGTGGAATCGAGGCCGGTGAGTTGATTTTTAATGAGCCCGAAAGCAAAGGCCCAAATGATCGAAACCAGGACGAGGTAGAACACTCGCGGGTGATTAGCGGGGGAAAAGAGGGTTGGGCGCAAACAAAACTGGAGCGCTTCTTCGATGCGTCGGCTCCGCGGAGGAGGGACGGCCTCTCTTTAACGACGGTTTATGCTCACGGATGAAACTGCCTGGCGCGGGCGAGGGCTCGTCACCGCATGTGATGTCGGAGGGACTTAGACCCTGAATAGCGCCCCGAGCCGCTTCCCCAAGATGATGCTGGCGCCGATAATCGTGATCGCGAGGAAGGCCATTGCCCAAACGCCCAATGCGCTGGCCAAAAATTTGCCGTCTCCAAGAAGTTGATACAGTTCGAAAATCGCCTTCGTGATCGGGAAGAAAACCTGCTTCTGCGCGAGGAAAATCGAGTCGCTGACTTCGAGCATCGCGAAGGCAAACGCCAGCAAGCCGCCTGCGATCAGATTGGCAAACACCAGGGGAAGCGTCACGCGCGCGAGTGCCCGCAGAGGCGTGGCGCCCAGATTCTGCGCGGCTTCTTCGAGGGTCACACTGGTTTGCTCGAAACCGGCCATCGCCGAGCGCACCACATAGGGAAGTCGGCGAAGCGCGTAGGCGACGACGAGCAGCACGGTCGGATTGTCGACCGGGTTGATGAAAGAGAAAAACTTCCCTTCCTGACTCATCGCGAGGTAACCAAAGGCGAGGACGATGCCGGGCACGGCCAACGGAAGCATGGCCACAAAATCCAGCACCTGGCGTCCAACGATTTTGGTCCGGACGATGACGTACGCGATCGCGAGTCCAAGCACGAGATCGACCAGCGTGGAAAGGCTGGAAAATTTCAGGCTGTTCGCGATCGCCGGCACGGTGATTTCATGGCCGAGCGCGGCCTGGAAATTATTCAGAGTGAATTGTGCTGGAAAAACACTGCGGTACCAATCGCTCGCGAAGGAGACGAGAATCACCCCAAGGTGAGGCAATACGGCCAAGAAGGTCACGGTCGCGAATGCGAGCGTGCAGGCCCAGCCGCGCGCGGGTGTGAGCGTCTTCGCCCCGCCGGATGTCGTGGCCTTGGCCATCATGGCATGACCCGCCTGACCGAAAAGCCCTTTGCCGATGGCGTAGAGCGTGACGGTGGCGGCGAGCATCAACGTCACGAGCGTGTAAGGAATCGGATTGGCTCCGATGTCCTTCAACCCCTGGAAAATTTGTACGGAAGTCACGCGCTGATAATCGAACATCAACGGCACTCCCAGCTCGGTGAACGCCCAGATGAAAATGATCGTGCCGCCCGCGAAAAGTCCCGGCCGCATCAGTGGAAGAGTGATGCGCCAGAATCTGCGCCACGCGGTGCCGCCGAGATTCTGCGCCGCTTCATCCATCGCGGGGTCGATGTTTGCCAGCGCGGCGACGGTGTTGAGATAAAGAATGGGGTAGAGCGAGAGCGCCTCGATCGCGATGATGCCGGCCATGCGATGCTGCATGAACCAATCGTAACTCCAGCCATAAGGCCGAAGATGCAGCGCGACGATCAGAGCGTTGAGAGCGCCATACTGCCCGAAAATCTGTTTGATGCCGATTGCTCCGACGAAGGGTGGCAGCACGATCGGAACGAGAATGAGCGAGGTGAGCAGCGATTTGCCGGGGAAACGAAAGCGGTCAGTGATGAACGCGAGGGGAACGGCAATCGCTGTGGTCGCCATCAAGGTGCCACACGCGATCCAGAATGAATTGACCAGTCCCTGCTGATAAAGTGGGTCGCGCAGAAGTGTGGTCAGGAAGGCGAGCGTGAAATGCCCATCGGCATCGACGAACCCGCCTTTGAGAATCTGGGCGATTGGCCAGAGAAAAAACGCAGCGAAAAAAACCGCTGTAACCAGAAAGACAATACGGGCGAGACCGCGCGACATGCGGTGGAAGGGTGGGTCGCGGAAAGCGCGAGAGCAAGAAATTGGAAGGAAGGCGCAAGCAGAGCACGCCCTTTCCAGCGGAGCGTAGCATGCCCCCTTCCCGCTGGGAGCGCGGACATTCTTGTCCGCATTCTAAAAATGCGAGCGGAGCTCGCTGCCTTGCTCAATCCGGGAGTGTGCGCTTCGCGCAGATGAGAAAGCGGACAAGAATGTCCGCGCTCCCAGGCGGTCTCCAGACGAAAAAAAACCGCCGAGAGGTTCGGCGGTTTTTGCGGAAGAATTTTTAGCGGTCAGTTCACGTAGTGTTCCGACTTCGTTTCGATGAACTCGCGAATAACTTCCATCCGCTTCCGTTGGCGGTCTTCTTCATCGATTTCTTCGGCCGAACGCTGCGCCTCGTTTTTCGACATCGCTTTCCGCATTTTCGAAAGAGCGATGTTTTGGAGTTGGCGTACACGCTCGCGGGTGACCTTGAATTTGCGGCCGACTTCTTCGAGCGTCATCTCGTTCGCCCCTTCGAGGCCGAAGCGAAGGCGGATGATCTCGGCTTCTCGAGGATCAAGCGAATCGACCATCGATTTAAGGTCCGAATTCAAGTTCCGCTCGCGCAAGCTTTCAAAAGGGCTGATCGCGTTTTCGTCACCGACAATTTCGCCGAAAGTCGACGAGTCGCCGTCTTCACCAATCGGCGCGTCGAGCGATGTCGGCCGCACGCTGACGGACTTCAAATGCGCGACCTTGCTGGTCGGGATCTGAAGTTCCATGGCTAACTCTTCGTCGGTCGGTTCGCGGCCGAGTTCTTCGGTCAACGCCATCGCGGTGCGACGCATCTTCGAAATCTTGTCGACCAAGTGAACGGGCAGACGGATCGTTTTGCTCTGATTCGCGAGCGCACGCTTGATCGATTGTTTGATCCACCACGCGGCGTAGGTGCTCAGCTTGCCACCTTTGCGGGGATCAAAGCGTTCCACGGCTTTGATCAAGCCGATGTTGCCCTCAGAGATCAGGTCGAGCAGCGGCAAACCAAAGTCCTTGTAATCGTGAGCGATTTTCACGACGAGACGCAGGTTGGCTTTGATCATATGATCGCGCGCTGCTTTGTCGCCTCGGCGGATGCGGCGGGCGAGGGTGACTTCTTCTTTGATCGTCAGCAGCGGCGTTTTGCCGATTTCTTGGAGATAAAGCTGAAGATTGCTGCGCTCAAGCGGCGCGGCAGCGGTTTCGACCGGCGCAGGCTCGTTCTTTTCTAAAAAAGACGGAGGAGCGTCGAGCGCTACCACATTTACGACGGCAACCGGTTGTTCGGCGCGGTCAGTGTCGTCGGCAAATTTACGCTGATGATTCGGTTTCGCAGCCATGACTTTTTGCGATGTTGATTGTGCCGACCCCAGAGAATCTGGAAGTCGTTTATTTCGGGACCGAGAGGAGCCTTAAACGTTCCATGCAGGCAGGACCCGGTTCTCCTGGGAGGCGAGGTTAAAACCGAGTCACTCGTGAGACCTATCAGCGCCGGAATGGCGCTTCCTCCTGGGCAAACGGCACAGCTACGGGAAACGACCGGATGCTCTGTTACGGTGGACTTTCCGCGGCTTTGTAGTGACAACTGCCGTCCCGTGGGCGGGCCGATTTCACCTTGAGGGAAAAGCCTTAACGCAAGTGCTCAGGCCTGATCGAATTGCTCGGCGATCGCGGCCGCTTTGAAAAGGGCCGATGCTTTGCTGATGGTTTCTTGGTATTCGGCCGCTGGCACAGAGTCAGCCACGACACCCGCGCCCGCTTGTATATGAATGCGACCGTCTTTAAGCAGCGCCGTCCGCAGCATGATGCACGAATCCAGATTGCCGTCGTATCCAAAGTACCCGAGCGCACCCGCATAAAAGCCGCGCTGGGTCGGTTCGTTCTCGGCGATAATTTGCATCGCGCGAATTTTCGGCGCGCCGGTGACCGTGCCCGCCGGAAACGTTGCCCGCATCAAATCGTAGGCCGTTTTCTCTGCATCGATCTGACCCTCGACCTGAGACACGATGTGCATCACATGCGAATAGCGCTCGATCACCATCATCTCCGGGACTTTGACCGAACCAAAGCGGCACACACGGCCAATATCGTTGCGGGCTAGGTCGACCAACATGAGGTGCTCGGCACATTCTTTTTGATCGGCCAGCAACTCCTTTTCGAGCGCCAGGTCTTCGGCGTGGGTCACCCCGCGTTTTCGGGTTCCGGCGATCGGTCGAATTTCGACGAGTCCATCAGTGAGACGGACGTGCACTTCCGGCGAAGCGCCGACGATCGCATAGTCGCCCGTATCCAAAATAAACATATACGGCGAGGGATTCACCGTGCGCAGCGCTCGATACAGATCGAGTGGCTCGCGCGTGAAGGGGCGGGAGAAGCGTTGCGAGGGCACGACCTGAATGATGTCGCCCGAGCGAATGAATTCCTTTGTTCCGTCGACCGTCTGCTCGAATTTTTCCTGCGTGAAATTACCCGGTGGGACTTTGATTCCGCCCGCTTCTACGCAAGGCGCAGGCGCGAGGGCGCGAGGTTTGCGCAACACATCGTAGAGATGCTTGAGTTCCGCGACCGCCCGATCATAGGCTTCTTCCGGCTGGCTCTGAATGTGCGCATTTACGCAGAGGCGCAGGGTCTGTTTCGCGCGATCGAAAATCAGCAGCGAATCCGTGATCATGAAGTAGAGCAGGGGCAGGCCGAGCTCGTCTTTCGGTGCGGGGGAGACAGAAGGCTCGATGCGCGTGACGTACTCGTAACCGACGAAACCAACGGCACCCCCAACAAAACGCGGCAGCCCCGGCAAGTTAACCGGACGGTGCGGACGCATTTCTTCTTCGATTAATCGAAGCGGATCCGCCGGCGTTGGAATGTGGCGCGGCGCTTTGCCCGGCTCGCGGATTTCGGTCGTCGTCGGACCGCAGGAGAAAATCTTGCGCGGCCGGCAGCCGATAAATGTGTAACGCGAAAGCGTTTCGCCGCCTTCGACGGACTCGAGCAGGTAAGACGGACCGGTCTCTTTGAGTTTCGCGTAGGCCGAGACAGGCGTCTCGAAATCGGCCATGAGGTCTGTGTAGACCGGAACTACGTTGCCTTGGTTGGCGAGTGCGAAGAAGTCGGAACGAGCAGGAAAAATTTGCATGAAAGGGCCGAAAAAATCGGAAGTTTATGGTGAGTTAAACGAGCAGGGCAGAACGAATCGACCTGCTGTCACCATCGAGCTTGCGAACGGGCTTTCATGTAAAATTGAGGGATAGCGAAGATATGAGCGACGGGCAAGCGCTCACTCGACGGTCACCGATTTGGCGAGATTGCGCGGTTTGTCGACATCGCAGCCCTTCTCCACCGCTATATAATAGCTGAGCAATTGCACCGGCACAGTCGCGACGATCGGCAAGACTGCTTCGTGACACTCCGGGATATAGATCACGTCATCCGCGAGCTCCGGGGGAATTTCGGTGCCTTCTGTCGTGATGACGATGGTCGGGCCCTTCCGCGCTTTGATCTCTTGGACGGAGGATAGGATCTTGTTGAAGATATCGGACTTAGGCGCGAAGAAAACCGATGGGCATTTCTCGCTGATCAATGCGATGGGCCCGTGCTTCATCTCGGCTGCGGGGTAGCCTTCGGCGTGAACGTAGGAAATTTCTTTCAACTTCAACGCGCCCTCGAGCGCGATGGGGAAGAGAGAAAGGCGACCCAGGAAAAGCATGTCCTGGTATTTGGCGAAGCGCTTTGCGATCGCCTTGATGTGCGGCGCCTGCTGCAAGACGCGGCGAACTAAATCAGGCGCGGATTTAAGCGCGGCCACGTATTCGACGCCGTCACTGAAACTCATGTCACGCATGCGCGCGATGTAGAGCGCCATCATCGCACCGACCATCAATTGCGAGGTAAACGCTTTGGTCGAAGCAACGCCGATCTCGGGACCAACGTGTTGATAAATGCCGCCATCGGCTTCTCGCGCGATGCTAGAACCAACGCTATTGTTGATCGCGAGCGCCTTGTAGCCCTTGCGCTTCGCTTCCCGCATCGCACCGAGGGTGTCAATCGTCTCACCCGACTGGCTAACGACGAAGAACAGCGTGTTTCCCGTGAGGGGGGTGTTGCGGTAACGAAACTCGGAAGCGTAATCGACTTCAACCGGGACGCGGGCGAACCGCTCGATCAAATGCTCCGCCACGAGACAGGCGTGCCAAGCTGTGCCACAGCCTACAAAAGCGAAGCGGTCAATTTGGCGAAACTCCATCGGTGTCGCATTGAGGCCGCCGAACTGCGCGGTGCTGCCATCGGCCGAGAAACGACCACGCATGGTGTTTTCGAGCGCAGCAGGCTGCTCGAAAATCTCTTTCTCCATGAAGTGGGTGTATCCGTTGAGCTCGGTCGCTTCGACGCTCCATGTCACCTTGTCGACGATAGGGGAAACGTCTTCCTCGGACTGCGTGATGATGGTGAAACGCTTTTGATTCAGGTGCAGCAGTTCGCCGTCTTTCAGATACACGACGTTTTGCGTGCGGCTAATGAGCGCAGAGACATCACTGGCGATGATGTACTCCTCATCGCCCACGCCGAGAATGAGCGGGGAGGCTTTGCGAGCCGCGACGAGTTCGCCGGGTTCTTCGACGCAGAGCACCACGATACCGTAGGTGCCTTCCACGTGCATCAGGCTGCGGCGGACGCTTTCGAGAAAACGATTCTTCTCAGGCGC
>Ga0068856_100001063_pt1 | contig 29069 bp, 15 predicted proteins | sample KBSCornC62_FD_66595 | JGI IMG/M metagenome (GOLD analysis project Ga0068856, IMG submission 66595) | Corn rhizosphere microbial communities from Kellogg Biological Station, Michigan, USA - KBS Corn C6-2 | ecosystem: Host-associated > Plants > Roots > Rhizosphere > Soil ... | reverse complement strand
GGCACACTTTGATGAGTCAGTTCGGGACCGAGGCCGCGAATCAGGACCTTCACTGGCGAATTGCCGCCGATGATAAATCCGATGATTAGGACTTGATCGCCTTGGCCAACATAAGCGCGAGCGGAGATGTTGGTGAGCAGCGGCGTGTCGCTGGTGATTGTGGGAGATGCGTCATAAAACTCAGCGAGTGCGACGCCGCCATTTCCGTTGCTGGTCGATCCACCTACGATCTGCGCGGTGTAGCCGCCTTGCGTCAGATTCGTGACCAGAGCTGCGTCACGGCTTGTGACGAGAGGAACGGCCCCGACCACGCTTGAAGAGGTTGGTACGGCTGAGTCGGTGCCCCAGTTGTCATTGGCCGACGAAATCGTGCTTCCCGTATAGAGATTTAAAGCGGGATCGTCGATGAAGGTCGTGACGCCGCGGGGAGCGAGCGACGGACCGACGCCGCGAACCAAGATGGGTTTCGATCCCGTTCCCGATCCGATGATGAGGCCGACGATGAGCCGCTTCGCGTCGTCTCCGGTGTAAGCGCGCGCGGAGAGATTGATGATTCGACCGGGCCCAGCGCTGTGATCGGCTGGCGCTTGTTCAGTGATGACGATAGGAGAACTTGTCGCGGAGCCGAAGTTATTGGTGACGGTGACGGTGTAGGTTCCGGCCATCCCTGCGGTGAAATTATTCAGAACCAGTGAACCATCGGTGGCACCCAGCGGTGTGCCGTTCAGCGACCAGGAAAAACTAAAAGGTCCGGCTCCTTCCACCGCAACGGAGAGCACGGGATTCGTGCCGGCGGCAAATGCTTGCGAGGCAGAAACCGCGTGGATGATGGGGCCGTTGGAGAGCGATTTGGCTCGCCCCGTCCGGGCATTGTCCCCGCGAAACGTTTGCCAGGCACCAGCTCCAAGCAAGGCGTTGGTTGGCAGGAAATAAACTTTATGGTCAACGCTCCCGAACACGATCGAACTTTGGGTACTTGAAGAAGCGAAAGCAGGGGAGCTGAAAATAGAGCCTGCGGTCTGCCAGGTCGTATTGATGCCAGGCGACAGACCCGCTTTATAGAAAATGCCGGAACTCGAACCCACCACGAGGGTTTGGTCCGAGAGCAGAGTCGGCGAAGAATAGATGCTGCTATCGAGCGTTTGGAGCAATGACAGGCCGCCACTGGTATCAGCTCGATACAGACTCCCATCATTGGCGCCGAAGAATGCGTTGCCTTGATTGTCGATAGCGGCGGATGAATGAACCTCATCGTTGACGGAGACGACGTAACGCTGAGTCCCGTCCGGTCTGAGACTGAAGAACTTCGATCCGAGGGTGCCGAAATCGATGCTGTTGGACCAGTCGATCGCAGGCGACGCTTGGATGGAAGCTCCCGCGTCGAATTTCCAAGCAAGCATGCCGTCCACGGCATTGATCGCGTAGAGATGGTGATCGTCCGATCCAATATAGATCGTTCCGTCGACTGCGATGACGGGAGATGACGCGCTGCTGCCTGGGACATTCGCCGCCCATTTTTCGACGCCTGCAGAGGTGTAGGCGTGAAGCGTTCCATCATCAGAGTGAATATAGACCGTGCCGTCGCTGCCGATGCCGGGTGAAGCGGAGGACCCGCTCGTGCCGGGGTAGCTCTTTGACCAGATGATGCTTTGGTTCGGTGACACTTTATAAACTCCAGTCGAACAAGTGACATAGAATGTCCCGTCGTCCGCGAACGCGGGTGAGTTGAAGCTAACGCTTCCATCGAAGAGCTGAGCTTCCCAGGATCCATCCCCTGTGCCTGGCGTGAAGTATCCGATCACCGATGCAGAATCGACGACCACAACATTGCCCGAGGCGTCGACCGCCGGAGAGGAATAGATATCAGTGGCGAGCGGAATGGCGTCCGAACTCGATACCATATTCAGGAAAAATGCACCGACGTTGCTATCGATGGTATCGACTTTGATATAATAGGTCTGTCCGGCGTTGGCGTTGAACGGGGCCGATTCAATCCCGGATCCAAGGAGCGTAAGGTTCGTGAGGGTGTTTCCAGAATAAACGCCGACGATCGATTCGAAACTCTCCGAGAATACGGTTGCGGTCACCGGCCCTGCATTTTGGGCCTGCCAAGTGTACCAGACCGAACGTCCCGTGCCTGTTTCCGAACCAACAGTGAGTGCTGGTTCATTCGACTCTTTCGTACTGAAGCGGATCGTATCGGTGGCATACGCATCCGTGAGATCCGAGTTGAGCGCGTACGCGTTCGCGAAGTTATCGTTCGGAAGCGACACATCGACCGCCAGTGCGACTTCGCCCGTGGCGCCATTCTTTCCATCGACTGCGATGTAGTAGGTCGTGCCCTCGACTGCATTGAAACTAAGCCGGCTGGTTTTGAGGCCTGGTGCGTCATCATTCGATGCAAGCTGGGTGAGATTTGCTAAAGTCGTGCCGGTGTACACGGCCGCGATCGTATCAAAGTCACTGCCCGCTGTATCGACGTAGGCTGTTCCACTACTCTGGGGAACCCAAACCCACCAGAGCGAGGCGCCGCCGGCGGCGCCGTGATTAGGCTCGTGAGTTTCGGAGGTTGCACCCTTCGATGATGCGCGAGCGAAAGCCCAGTAATTCGAAAGGGGAGCTGCGCTCGCGAAGTTGTCGTTGAAGGGGCGATTATTGGTCGAGCTGAGCGCTTGATTCAAATTCAGTCGACCCGCGGTACCGATGTGGCCGCCAAGTGCGGTCAGACGAGTGACTGAATTCAGCATGCGGTTGATCAACTGCCGGTAGTTGTCGGACGAATACTGGGCGGTGAGCAGAGCGAGCGCGCCCGATACTGCGGGTGCCGACAAGGATGTGCCGCTCACCGTATCGTAACTGCTGTTGCCGTCCTTCGTGCAGACGGTGATGTCTGTTCCAGGGGCCGCGAGGTCGACGACGTTGCCAAAATTGCTGCTGCTGGCGAGGGTGTCCGTGCGGTCCGTGTTTCCGACCGTTACGATGTTGTCCAACAAGTAGCTCGCGGGATAAACGCCAGCCATCTCGAGCGGCAAACCCTCGTTACCGGCGGACGTGACAAAAATGACTCCGGCATCGCGCGCCGCCTTGATCGCGTCGTATTCGGCCTGCGAATACCCGTGCGAGCCATAGCTGAAATTGATAATCTTCGCTCCGTGACTGATCGCGTAGTTGATGCAGATCACTTCATTGCTAGAGAGCGCCACGTCCGTCGCATCGTTGAACTTGAGCGGCATGAGCTGAACCTTCCAAGCGACGCCGGACATTCCCGCTCCATTGTTGCCGACGGCACCGATCACGGATGCCACGGCGGTGCCGTGCCCTTCACTGTCGGAGATGTCGCCATCGCCGGCTGTGCCCTTCGTGACGAGCGTATTGATGCCATGAATCGCGCCGAGATAGCCGTCAGCAGTCGGATTGGGATTGGTCCAGAGATTGGCGGCGAGGTCTTCATGGGTCGGACGGAGACCAGAATCGATGATCGCGACGATCACGTTGGATGCATCGTGGCGTTTATCCCATGCCGGAACGGCCGCGATGTCCGCGCTTACCGTCCCGCCTTGTTGACCGGCGTTGCTCAAACTCCATTGCTCACCAAATCGCGGATCGTTCGGCACGGCATGCGGGTGACGAATAAAGTCCGGTTCAACGTACTCGTAGAGACCCGATGCGCGGAGCCGCGCTGCGGTCTGGCGCACATTGCTCTTTGGCGAGAACTCGAGAACCCGAACACTCGTTTGACCTTTGATCTGGTGGTGGAGTTTTACCCCGAGACGCGTTTCCTGATCGGAAAGTTGGTCGTCCTTTGTCGCCGACTTGGGCTTGGCCAGGAGTCGTCCATTGACGAAACCCTGTTGTAATTCGGCACGAGACAGGGCGGTAGGGGCGGCGCTCAGCGTGGAGCAAAGCGCAGCGACGGATAAAACCCCGGTCAAAAGACGGAGACGAAGAGCGAGAAGCATGGAGTTGGAACTGCCAGTCATTCCGACAGGCAAGGTTCTCAGCGCCTCGCCGAGTTCCGTTACGTTGCCGCCACAACTATAAAACAGCTCGGCGAGCGCATCGTGTTTTAGAATAAACGCAAGCTTGCTCTGGATCGTGAGTACGCTGCACCGCTTCTCAAGATGGCGGGACGCGGTTTAGATTGTATCAAACCAACGGTTTACTGAATTTCGAAAAGTTCACCGAGGCCCACGCCGGTTGTGTTGTTCACGCCTGAAATCACGGCAGTGTAGCCACCCGGCGAGAGTGCCGTGAGGATCGCCGCGTCTTTCGAACCGGCATCGAGTTGGGGAGCGTTAACCTGGCTCGTCGCACTCTGTATATCAGTCACATTCGAAGCATCGCCCCAGTTATCATTCGTCAGGATGGTCGAGCCATCGGCTTGATTGACCAAGGTCATGGTGGGATCGGCCAAGAACTTTTGGACGCTTTCCTTCGCGAGCTGCGGGCCAAGACCGCGGATCAGGACTTTGACCGGATTGTCGCCTTTGATAATAAAGCCGATGATCAAGACCCCCGTGCCGGTGCCGACTTGCGCGCGAGCCGACACGTTCGTGAGTCGCGGTGTGTCCACCGTGAACGTGGGCGACGCGTCAAATAACTCGGTCAAGGATACGCCCGAGGCATTTGTACTCGCGCTGCCGGACGAAACGATGGCGGTGTAGCCATTGCTGCCAGCCGCGTTAAAAAGCATGGCTGATTCGCTCGCGTTGGCCAATGGGATCGCTGCGGCGATTGTCGTCGCTGCCGGGACTTGCGGGTCGGTGCTCCAATTGTCGTTGGTCTGGATCGGGTTGCTGCCGCTGTAGAGAGTGAGGGCAGGATCCGAGAGAAAATTGCTCACGCCAGCCGCGGCCAATGATGGCCCGAGTGTCCGAACCAAGATCGGTTTGGAGCCGACTCCCGTGCTTGTGATGAAGCCGACGATGAGTGATTGCTCGCCTGGGGCTGATGTCGCGCGAGCCGATAGATTGGTGATGCGACCAATGTTACTCACCGCCGCTGTGGTGATGGTGGCCGCTGAACTCGTGACCGATCCATAAGGGTTCGTCACGATGACCGTGTAGCTGCCCGCGTCATGCGTACTCGCACTGGCGATGGTATAGCTGTTCAGTGTCGCTCCTGGGATCGCGACGTTGTTCAGGTACCATTGGTAGCTCAGTGTGGAGCCCGACGCGAAAACACTGAGAGTCGTGCTGCCTCCAGTGGCCACGACGATCGAAGCCGGTTGCGCCGTGATCGTGGGCGCCGTGGTTGAGACGGTGGCCTGACCAGTGTGCTGCGGGTTTTGTTTGAACATCGGCCACGGGGAGTTCGCGGGGCCGACCGAGCCGAGATCGACGAAATATTCTCGCCTATCTTCGCTGCCGAACAATAACCCCTCCGTCGCATCGATCATCGGAGACGAACGAATTGCGCCTCCGGTTGTATAAAGCGATTTCTGGGTGCCGGCCGCTGTGACGCCATAAAGATGGCCGTCGTAGGATCCGATATAAATGGTCCCGTCTGCAGCAACTGCGGGGGAAGATGCTCGGATCTGATCCCCTGTAGCGAACTTCCATTTTAACCCGCCCGCGGAGGTCAGAGCATAAAGGTTGTCGTCATAGCATCCAAAATAAATTGTACCGTCCGCACCAATCGCGGCGGACGAACTGATATTACCGCCGGCGGTGTAGGACCACTTCATTCCGCCCGCGGCGGTCACGGCAAAGAATTGATTCGAGAGCGTCCCAAAATAAATGGTTCCGTCCGTGTCGATCGCGGGGCTGCTATAGATCTGCCCCGATGCATTGAAGGTCCATCGCACACTGCCGTCACTCGGATTCAGCGCGTAGAGATTGTTATTATCCGAGCCGATATAAATAGTGCCATCCGCGGCGATCGCCGGAGAGGAATAGCTCACCCCGGGAACCGATGCGGCCCACTTCTCCGTCCCACCGGGCGTGATCGCGTGCAGGTATCCGTCGTCGCTATGAATATAGACAGTGCCGTCAGCGGCGACGGAGGGTGACGAAGCGACTCCGCTATAGGTTTTCGACCAGTTCGCCGTTCCGGACGTGTTATAGGCGTAGAGGCCCGTCGTGGTGCTGACGTAAATCACATTGGGGCCAGGCGCAGCCGGCGTGTTCACATCGAGAGTGCCATTGATATGAACGTCGAACTCGTGTGACGCGTCTTTATAATAGAGCAGATTTGCATTGTCGTCGATGACCACGAGCGAGCCATCGCCCATCAGCGTGGGAGAGGGATCGACTTTATCGCCCAAGGGGATCGCGTCGCCTTTCATATACGTGAGCGTGAAGGCGCCGGAATTGCTGTCCGTGCCATCCACCGCTATATAATACGTCGTGTTTGCCGTGGCGGTGATTGTGACGGCGTCCGTGTCGGTTTGCACGTTGCTGAGCGCGCTGACCGTATTGCCCGTATAGGCGCCGATGATCGGCGAGAAGCTGCTGGTGAGAACCGAGAAGGAAAAGTCGCCGGAGGAAGGCGCGGTCCATTTGAACCAAACGGTTTTTCCCGCGCCCGTGGAGCCGTCGCCGCTCAGCGTCGGCTCACCGGTTTCCTTGCCCGCGTTGAGATTCGACCCCGTGTTCTTGCCGGTCTCTCCGGTCAAGATCGTGGCACTACCAAAAGCGTCGTTGGCGGGAGCGAGGCCGACACTCAGGACAACCATGCCGGTTGCGCCGCTTTTGCCATCGATCGCGATCGAGTAAGTGGTTCCGCTGGTTGCAGTGAACGTTAACCGACTCGTTTGCCCGCTGCTAGCGTTGTCGTTGCTCGCAACTTGAGTTAACGAGCCGACCGCGGCCCCGGTGTAGACCGTGGCGACGGTGTCGAAATTGCTTCCGGTGGTATCCACCACGGTCAGGCCCGAACTCGGTGCCGTCCACTTCCACCAGATCGACGCGCTTCCAGAACTCGGAGCGGGTTCGTTCGGTTCGGTGGTCGCGCCGATCGAGGCGGCGCGAACCGTGGTGGATGCCCCTGAGATCGTGGCGGCGTTCGCGAAGTTGTCGTTAAAGGGCGTCGGGGTGCCAGTCGACGTCAGTGCTCTCGCTAAATTGAGACGGCCACCCGTGGTTACCTTCCCGGAGAGGGCAGAAAGTTTGTCAACCGAGCTGAGCAGACGATTGATTCGCTGCCGGTAGGTGTCGCTGGGAAACTGAGCCGCGAGCATCGCGAGCGACGCGGTTACGTGCGGTGCGGAAAACGACGTTCCGCTTTCGGGCGTATAACTTGTGTCACTGTCTTTCGTGCAGACCAAAATATCGGTTCCAGGCGCGGCGAGTTCGACCAAGCCGCCGTACGTGCTATGCGAGTCGAGGTGGTCGGTGCGGTCGGTGTTAGCGACGGCCACGACATTTTCCAACGCGTAGCTCGCCGGGTATTCGATCACATTGTCGTTGCTGGCGCCGTCGTTGCCGGCAGAGGCGACGAGGATGACGCCGGCGTCGCGCGCGGCTTTGATCGCGTCGTATTCAGATTGTGAATATCCAGAGCTACCATAGCTGATGTTGATGACCTTGGCCCCGTTGGCGACGGCGTAGTTGATACAAATGATTTCATTGCTGACCGTCGCGCTCTCCGACGCGTCGTTGAATTTGCAAGCCATGATCTGCGTTTGCCAGGAGACGCCCGACATGCCTTTGCCATTGTTTCCCGTGGCGGCGATCACCGACGTCACGGCGGTGCCGTGACCTTCGCTGTCGGAAATGTCGGCGTCCGCCGTCGTGCCTTTTGCGGCCAGCGTATTGATTCCGTGGACGTCATCGACGTAACCATTGCCATCATCGTCGACACCATTGCCATCGGTCTCATGCGGGTTCGTCCAAAGCTCACCGACGAGATCTTCGTGCGTCGTCCGCAAACCGGAATCGACAACCGCGACGATGACCGATCCCGTGGTTGTTCGCGTATTCCAAGCGGACGCGGCGCCGATATCTGCGCCCGAAACACCGCCAGCCTGGCCGGTGTTCTGTAAATTCCATTGCGTGCCATCGACGAACCGGGGGTCGTTTGGGGTGGCGTGCGGCTTTCGAATATAATCCGGTTCAACGTATTCGTAGAGACCACTGGCCCGAAGTTTTTGGGCGAGAGCCCGCACGTCGGACGTTTTGGTGAAATCGAGAACGCGGACCGGGCCGGCCGCCTGAATTTCCCGACGCAATGTTATGCCGCGCGACGACTCTTGGTGCAGGAGATCACCAGCCGGCGCCGCCGCTTTCGCCTTAGCGAGCAGTCGACCATTGCGGAAACCTTGGCGAATCTCTTGTTGAGAAAGCGGATCCAAGGGATTGGAAGCCCGGGCGAGCCCGCTCGAGAGAGCAAGCCCAAGACCGAGCACGAACAGCGTGCGCAGGCGGGAGTGAGACATGGGGAAAAGAAAGCGGAAACCGAATGAGCGTCGTTCTATATAAGAAGTCCCTGAGAAAACGAGGCTGTTCCGACTTTTTGGACGCGGCGTTTCGAGCAGAAACGTCTATCCTCAGGGGCCGTTCGCCGATCGAGGTGCTTCGTGGCGAAAATTCGAGCTCTCATCGAGCCAATGGCTCAGAGCTTCGTCGCGATCGATTTCTGTGCCGAATTGATATTCCGGGGCGAGCAGAGACGCGTAAGCCGGATCGGCAAAGCGGCGACAGTGGAGAAGGATTCGCGCTCGCTGTCCCGGAGCGCGCACCAAGCGCCCCAGCGCCTGATTTACTTTTTGCAGTCCCGGAATGCGGTAAACCCGTTGGAAAGCCGCGTCGCGTGAAGTGCCTTCGAGCGCCGCCGCGCGGGCGCGTTGCACGGCGTTTACTTCGGGGAGGGCAGGACCGACGACCATTGCTGTTTCGACACGACCGCCGAGCACGTCGATCCCTTCGGCGAAGCTGCTGCCAAGGACGAGAAAAATAGCATCTGATAGCAGAAGCGATTCTTCGATCCAGGCGCGCTGTTCATTGAGATCGCTCAAACGCGGTTGCATATTAACGCGCAGAGTTGAGCCACGTTCGGTCAGTTGGCGCACGATCGCCTCGGCGTATTGATAGCTGGAGAAAAAAACCACCACGCACGCGCTGGTGGTCTCGCGCTCGCCGGCGCGCGTTCGCGCCGCGAAAGCGGCGTGCGCGGAGACGGATAGTTTTTCAATCGTCTCCGCGGTCGTCGCGTAAAAGCGCGCGCGGTTCTGGTAGGTTGTATCAACGCGCGTGTCGACCGCGACGCGATAGGCGCGAGCGCGCCACGGCGTGGCGGCGCGCACGAACGCAGCCTCGTGCGATCCGCGGTGGTGGTCGGCTTCCAACAAATGGGCGCCGGTTGAAAGTTGTTTAAATAGCTTGGTCGTGTCCCGCTTGTTGAGTTTTCCCAACCGTCCCGGCGAGGAAGCGCGCTCGGTGGGAATGGCGGAATGATCGAGTTCCAACCCACAGTTTTCCACGAAGGTGTCCGCGGGGCCCAGCGTGGCGGACGCGAGGAGGGCGGCCCCGAATTGCCGAAGGGTGGCGCCAATCGGCTTGGCCGCATCGAGGCACATGATGGCGAGTTCGCCCTTGCGCGGCGACCACCACAGACGCGGCAAATCTTGCGTCAAATCCTGTTGTAGAGACGGCATGCGCCAAAGCTGTTCGGACGCTTCCGTGCCGAGCTCCGAATAATCGAGCGCGGTCGACATGAGCTGTTTGCAGGCCAGTTCGAGCAGGTGGCGCGCGTCGTCTTCTTGGCCAAGATCGAGCGAATCGCAGACCGGGAGGCTATGTAGAAAGTGAGACCATTGCTCCCAGACATTCAGCAGCCCGGACATGGCCCGCGTACGATATAAACTTTCCGCGACGAGAGCGGCGTCTTCCGCCCGAAACGCGTAGGAATATGCATCAGCTACTCGGCTAGGAAGATTGTGCGCCTCGTCGACGATCAGCAGTGTTTGCGCTGGATCGTAGCCGGGCTGATCGGCGAACAATCCGCGGCTCGAGGGGGAAAAAACATAGTTGTAGTCGCCGACCCAAACATCCTGAAAGGCGAGGGCGGTGCGCGTGATTTCGTAGGGGCAGATCAAGGCGCTTTCACCGGCGCGGCGCAGGGCGTCCATCGACCGCTTTTCGTTTTCAAAGAGATGAAAACGTGAGAGCCCGCTGGCTTTCCAGCGCGCTTCGAGATCGTGGAGGTAACGGCAATTATCCCGCACGCAATGAAACGTCGTGTTGATGCAATGTTCGCGGCGATTGCGGACATGCCAAATCGCAAGGCCAGGACCGTGCGGCTCGATCACCGTTTCCGATTCCGGCTTCACCCCCGCGTGATCGGCCATGGCGGTTAACTGATTCACGACCTGAAGCTGGCCGGTTGATTTACTGGTCAAGTAAAGCAGGCGGGAAAAGCGTCCCGCGCGCATTTGCCAGAGCGCCGCTTCGAGCAAAGCCCCCGTTTTCCCAAACCCGGTTGGCGCTTCGAACAGCACGACACGGTGGTGGGCGAGCGCCTGGGTCAAATCGTCTTGAATCGTCTCTTGGCCGGGTCGCAATTCTGCAAAGGCAGGCGCGAAGCGAAGATTGCGAAGCCGTTCTCTCGCGCGGAGCTGCAGGTCGAGAAACTCGACCACACGTTCGAGTTGAACGGTGAAAAGCTGTTCTTCAGCCGCAGTAACCGGAATCGACTGAACCAGTCCGCTGCCGGCTTCGACGAAAACGAGTTCGCCGTGCACCGGTGTCTGGGCCGCGAGCGCGGGATGGATGGGAGCCCGCAAACGCGCCAGTGCAAGGTAGGTCGCAAGCTGAGCGAAGTAGGAAGGATATTCTGCCCGCAGTTCTTCCTCCGGCGCTGGCAGAGCGCGCAGGACGGTTTTGATTTCCCGCAGACGCGCCGCGGGTGGGACGCGCCGCGGGTCGATGGAAATCAGTTCGGGCGGAATGAGCTGATCGATGCGCCCGGTGAGCGTAAGCACCCAGCCGCGGTGGAACACCTCGCCGGTTAGGGGAATTTCAAATAACGCCGAGGCATTTTCCGCGCCCATCTGCGCGCGCAACTGCTGATGCCAATGCGTGCCTAGTTGTGCGCGCCAAAGCCCCTGTTGACCATCTCCGCCTTCGCGCGGTCCGATCTGAAAATCCGCCAGCTCGCCCACACTCAGGCGCGCGGTCCGGTTTTCGAGAGAGAACTCCATGAAGAGCCTTTAAGTTCGCCCGACCCGCTCAGCCTTCAAGCTGGATCTCGGTTTCTCGGCGCAAATAGTCGTCGAGATTCCGTTGCAGGCGAGCGACCACTTTCGCGTCCACGCTTTGGGTGCCGACCGGCTGCTTGAGCAGCGTGACCAATTCACCGCGATCCACGCTCGGCAACTCGGGCACCCAAGCTTGTTTCAGCGGATAGCCTTCATCGCGGCAGAATCGATAAATACTTTTCAGATAAACAATATCGGCCCGGACATTTTCGGCAAAGGCGCGGAACGAGTCGCGGAGCAGATCGTAGATTGCCCTCCGGCTTTCTTCGGCGACGGGATTGCGCGCGATGAGCTGGGCGAGCGCGGAGGCTTTTTGCAGGGTTTCGTAGTTTTTTCCCAACGCCGTATGCCGCGTTTGGATACGGGCTTCTTTGACGAAAACCGCCTGCCCGGGATTTGGCTCTTCGACGAGGAGTGAGGCCTCGTCGAAAAGATCCAAACTGGCGTTGGTCGCGGCTTTTTTTGAAAGGCGCTGCAGCGCGAATTGGGCGCCATGCTCGGCCGAAAAAATGGTCAGCGTTTGAAACGATTCCGCGGGTGGACGGCGATTGAGCACCCAGGCGTCGAAGGTGTGCGCGGGACCAGCCACCTCAGAAAGCCGGCACGGTCTCGGCGCGCGGGGCAGTCGGTATCCACGGCGGCACGACAGCGCCGCCCGAGATGATCATCTTCATGCCGTCGCCGACCGACATCTCGAGTTCGGTGATCTGCGAAGTCGGCAGGAGCAAAAGGAAGCCGCTCGTCGGATTGGGACTCGTCGGAATAAAGACAGTGAAAAGTTCGATCCCCGCTTTTGCTTGGATTTCGCCCTGCGTCTTGTTGGTGAGAAAGCCGATGGAGTAAACGCCGGGGCGAGGGAATTCCACCAGGACGACTTTGCTGAAAAGCTGGCGGTGTTGGCTGCTGAAGGTGGTGACGATCTGTTTGACCGTATTGTAAACATTTCCGACCCCGGGCACCCGCTGAATGAAACGCTCCGCGAGGTTGCCGAAATAACGGCCCAAGACATATCGCGAAATATAACCTAGCGCGGTCAGCAAAATGACCACGATGAACGTGGCCAAGATGTTGAAGAGCAGATCGAGAGAGGGAAGTTTCCGCAGTTCATCGGGGACAAAGAAAAAAAACGTATCCCGGAAACTGCCGCCGACTTTTGCAAAAAGGGCGGAAAAAACCCACCAAGTGATGGCCAGCGGCGCCAGCATGAAGACGCCGGAAATGAACGCATTCCGTAGGGATGCGAAGACCGACGGTTTGGAAGGCTGGTCAGCGGGCATTCGGAAAAGGTAAGCCAAAAGCGCGCCGTCTCAAAAACAAAATGAACCTAGAGTGCGCAGTAGGCGCCTTACGTTACATATTCAGAGGTCAGTCCCCCGCCCTGGGAGCGCGGACATTCTTGTCCGCCCCTATCCTCTGCGCAAAGCGCAGACACTTTACGGGATAGAAGCGAGCTTCGCTCACCAGGAAAAGGCGGACAAGAATGTCCGCGCTCCCAGGGCGGAGGGCTCAAGGGACGTCGTAGACGTCTAGAATGACCACACCGCTCTCGTCCTTCGGGGCTGAAACCTGTGCCGTGTAAGCGCCTGCGGGAACCGTGTAGAGTCGAACGATATCACCGGCGTCGGGCTTGATCGGAAACGCGCCAGAGCGGAGCGTGGCATCGGCAATCGCCAGCGAATCCGCCTCGTTGGGAGCGACGACTTCACCGCGAGCATCGTACAGCTTGAGCAACGGATGCATCAGAAAACCGGATACGCCAAAGCTGTCCAAAGTGGGTCCCACCGCACGCACGAGGATGCGTTTGGTCGCAGAGGCTTCGCCCTGCGTGGGGCTGACACTCACACCGGCGACCAACGATTGATCGCCGCTGCCGGCGACGCCGCGCGTGCTGAACGTTTCAAACTTACCCCCCGTCTGGCTGGCGTTGGCGACCGTTAAGATCAGGGCTTGGGAAGCCTGCGTCCCGTCGCTCGCGTAGGAGAGGCGGTACACGCCGGAGTCTGCGGGGGTGGCGGATTCGATCGTCATGGTCTGCGTGTCCGCACCGGGAATCGGGTGTCCGTCCTTGAGCCACGCGTTTCCAGAAAGGACCGGCACGGTTAATGTTACACGCTCGCCCGACGGCACGGTGATTTGCTGCAGATCCAGCGCTTCGGAAACGCTCGTCTTATTCAAAACGATGCGCGTTTCCGCCGAAAGGCTGGCGGCCAATACGGGTACCAAAATGAGGAGTGATGCGATTCTCATGAGGGCTGACCGTCCTCAGCGAGCCACCTTTCGACGCTTCGGTCGAATGGAAAAATCTGGGACGGCATCCGCCTCACGCAGAAAACGCATCGCGCGTTTCTCGGCAGCTCGCATCAACCGTTTCTTCGCCGGCACAAGGTCATCGTAACCGGCCAGGTGCAACCAGCCATGGACCAGATAAAGCGTGAGCTCTTCTTTGAAGTCTCGCCGGTGCTTCTTCGCGTATGTTTTCGCCGTATCGACCGACACGCAAACTTCTCCCGCCATTCCGAAAGCAATGTCACCTTCGAACGTGATCACATCGGTCGTGGTCGGGTCATCCAAAAAATCACCGTGAAGTTTCGCCAGCGCCGCATCGGTCAGAAGCACGAGAGAAAGTTCTCCGGCCGGACAGCCGCCGCGGAAATGCTCGGCTTGCGTATCCAAAATTTGGATGACGCGGCGGATCGCGCGGCGCTCAAACCGCAAGCCGGGATAGGCGGAATGGAGCGTGACTTCGCGCGCGTTCGGCGACGAGGGCAGGCTCACGAGCTGGCCGGTTGCGCTTTGGGCGCGGGCGGTGCGTCGGCTTCGTCCGCTGGCGCGTATCCAACCCGTGAATGCAGCATATTCAGCAGCGTGAAGGTGAAACTGCTGCGAATCTTGCTCAGTTCTTCGAAGGTGAGCGGCGCCTCGTCCATCTGGCTGTCGTCGATGCGGTCGCGGAAAATTTGATCGATCAGTTCGCCTAGGTGCTGGGGCGTGATCTTCCGCATCGAACGCGAGGCGGCTTCTACGCCGTCCGCGAGGTGAATGATCGCGCTCTCTTTAAACTGCGGGCGCGGGCCATCGTAGCGATACGTCGTTTCGCAGACTTTCTGGGGCTCGAGCGGGCGCGGAAAACTTGGATTGCTCGCGGAGACCAGACGCGAGTCGTTGACCGCGCGTTGAAAGAAAAAGCGAATCAACGTCGTGCCGTGATGCTGTTGAATGACGTCGATGACGGCGCGGGGCAGACGGTGTTTGAGCGCGAGGTCGATGCCGTCCTTGACGTGCGCTTTGATAATCAGCGCGGAGAGCGACGGGTTGTTTTCGTCGTGCGGGTTGGCGCGCTCGCGTTGATTCTCCGTAAAATACTCCGGCTTCTTCGTTTTTCCGATGTCGTGGAAGAGTGCGCAGACACGAGCGAGGAGAGGATTGGCGCCGATGGCGTTCGCGGCATTTTCTGCGAGCTGGGCCACGACGAGTGAGTGGTGATAGGTCCCAGGCGCTTCCATCTGCATCAATCGAAGGAGCGGGTGATTGTAGTCCGTCAGTTCGAGCAGCGTGATGTCGGTGGTGCGTTTAAAAAGACCTTCGAGCACCGGAAGAACGCCGACGACAATGATGCCGGTGACGAAGCCGGTCCCCAGTCCCGCTGCCATCTGTTTAAAAATCGTGATGAGCGGCAATTGTTCGACGACCGCTCCCATGAGCAGCACGAACGCGGCGACGGTCACGCCGCTCAACCCTGCGGCGCGAACGAGGCGTCCGCGTTTTCGCACGTTCCGCGACGAGAAGATGCCGACCATCGACGCAAGGAACGTCAGCACGAGCAAGTCGAGCCGGTTACCATAAATCACGCTGGTGAAAATCGAGATCAGCAACGCCATGAAGATGGCCGAGCCCGCATCGATCAGGACCGCGACGATCAGCGGCGCTAAAGCCGTTGGAGCGACATAGGGCAGCAGCGAAGCGGCTGTCGTGTTGTTGATAAAAAAGGGCAGCGCCCCGAGCCAGTACGTGACGCGCACCAGGCTCAGGTTGAAAATAACGACGAGGGCGAGCAGGCCCAGCCGACCGTTGCTTTGCAGGGTCTCACGGTCTTCTAGGCGAATATAAAAACCGCTCGCCATGACCATGCCGAGCACGAGCAAGATTCGGCCGAAGAATTGGACGCCTTCCGGATTGTCGCCATCGCCCACTTCCAGGACGTGTTTCCGATGAGCTTCGAGCATTTCGTATTGCTCGGGAGTAACCAACGCACCGGCTTCAATCAGGACTTGGCCTTTTTCAACGTGTTCTTGAATTGGCTTGATGTCTTCGACCGCCTGCGTGCGGAGGCGACCGGTGGCTTCGGAATCGAACACCACATTCGAAGTGAGACCGTAACGGAAAATGCGGAAGAGCGCATTAGACACATCGCGGCCCGTGCCTTCCGCTGTGAGGTTAATCCGCAAAAACGTCAGCGCGTCTTCCATCGACTGAACAGGGCGCTGGGAAATTTCTCCCGAGGGCTTGGTGATCTGATAAACCGTCATCCCGCTGGCATGACCATTCAGACCGACGCTGTGGCCATCTTCCACGCCCTCGTTGTAAATTTCTTGGAGCGAGAGCAGGCCGTTTTCAAGCAGCTCTTGACGCATCTTCGCGTCGCCCGAATTCAACAGCGTAGCTGCGTCTTCGACCGCGACGTGGAAATTTCCGTGCGCGTTAAAAGCGTCAACTGCTTCCGTCAGCGCCTTGCGTCGGTCGGGTGTGTCGCGGGGAAAATCGTGCTCAACTTTATCGAGTCGAGTGAATAGGTCGCGCACGTTGGTTTCGAAGGCGTGGAGCGGCGCCATCTCGAGTCGGTAAACGGGCGGCAGGCGGTCGAGCCGTTGCTGGCGAGTGAGCCGCGTTTTTTCCGCACTCAGGTAGGAGAACGGGGAATTCGCCACGAGCCGTGCGGGGGCGATTTGATTCGGCATTAATGGCACCTGGGCCGGATTGATGCCGACAAAGCTAATCAAGACGATTGCGGCGACCGTCGCGAAAAAAATCAGGGCCGCGACCACGCGGCTCGTTTCCAAGAACTCCACTGTTCCAGAGACCTCAGCCGTTTTCCGCTTGCGCGGAGGCGGTGGCGTGAGTCCAGGCAAAAGCCGAAGGCGATTGAGGAGAGACATAGCTGGAAGAAGAACGGATGCGTGGCCGAAACGAGAGACTAGGGATTATACCATGGCTGGCCAGCCTAGGTCTCGCTTTAAGCAGGCGGCTGTTCGGAAATCGGATTATTATAACGCTCGTACGCTTCTATGATCTTGAGTACCAACGGGTGGCGCACGACATCAGTTCCGCTAAAAACATGAAAATCAATGCCCGGAATGTTCTGCAGGATCTGTTGAACCTCGATTAAACCGGATGTTTTGGAGCGCGGCAGGTCGACCTGGGTGATGTCCCCCGTCACGACCATGCGCGAGTCTTCACCTAGACGAGTTAAGAACATCATCATTTGTTCGGGCGTGGTGTTCTGCGCTTCGTCGAGCACGATGAAGGCTCGGCTCAAGGTGCGTCCGCGCATGTAGGCGAGTGGGGCAATTTCGATAATCCCTTTCTCCGTCAATTTTTCGACATCGGACATATCCAGCATGTCGTGCATCGCATCGTAAAGCGGACGCAGGTAGGGCAGAATTTTCTCGCGCAGATCGCCGGGCAGAAATCCCAAGTTTTCTCCCGCTTCAACCGCGGGCCTCGTGAGGATGACGCGGTCGACCTGATTTTTCAACAGCGCTGAAATCGCGGCCGCCATCGCCAAATAGGTCTTGCCGGTGCCGGCCGGTCCGATTCCGAACACGACCGGATTTTTCAGGATCGACTGAAGGTAGAGTTTTTGTCCCAGCGTTTTCGGAACGATCGTCTTGCGATTCGTCGCGACCACGAGCGGCTCACCGAAGAGCGCGCGCAGTTGCTCGGACTCGCCGCGTGCGACCATCTCCGTGAAGCGAACAAAGTCAGGCGTGCGGATCGAAAGACCCTGTGTGCGCGCTTCATTGAGCAGAGAGAAAAGCGTTTCCGCGCGATGCACTGAGGCTTCGGGGCCGTCGATCTTGATCCATTCGTCGCGGGTCACGAGAGTCACGCCGAGCAGCTTTTCGGCGAGCGCCAGATTCTCTTCGCGAGACGCGTAGAGCTGATGCAAGTGTCTCGGACTAGGATAGCGGAGCGTTTGCGAACTCATGAAGAAACAGCCGCTGAAGCGGCTTGGGTCAGACGCTCCCACATGGTCTCGAGCGCCAGCGGTAGCACGCGCGTTTGGCCGATGACGGGCATGAAATTATTGTCGCCGTTCCAACGCGGAACGAGGTGGCCATGCAGATGGGGAATGCTGCCGCCTGAAGCCGAACCGAGGTTGAACCCGATATTGATGCCGTCGGGCTTGAGAGCGGCGCGCAGAATCTTTTTCCCCATCGTGATGGTTCGAAAGAGGTCGGCGCTCTCTTCAGCGGTGAGTTCTTCAATGTCGGTGATTTCGCGAAACGGAATCGCGAGGAGATGGCCCGGATTATAAGGGAACCGGTTTAACATCAAATACGAGAGCGAGCTGCGATAGACGATCAGCGCCTCACGATCATTTCCCAGGGCGGGAAGCTCGGTGAACGGGCGTTTCAGCGCCGGCATCTTTGGCGCCTCGATGTAATCCATGCGCCAATAGGCGTGAAGCTGATCCATGAGAAAGGTCCGCCAGTAAATGCGCCAAAGAGACGATGTCAAAGGCCGGAAATTCGGACACGTTGCTGGATCGAGGGAGCCGCGTTTGGGCGAACGCGGCCTTTCGGCATAGTGAGCGCAGGGTCCGCGTTGTCCCGAATGCGGCTTGTTTCAAACGAGGGCTATTTAGCTTCTTTCTCCGGAATAACCGTCACCTTCGATTCTTTGCCGGGCGCGAAATAAGTCTTTGCCAACGCGTCGACTTCCGCTTTCGAGATCGATCCGAAGTCTTTGTAACGGCTCCGGCTCCAATCGAGGTGCTGCGGATTTTCCTGCGCGCTTTCGAGCACCGCCGACAGCCAATACGTGTTGGTTCGGGCCGATTCGCGTAGCGCGGTCAGGAATGGCTGTTTAGCGCGCCCGAGTTCCTCTTCGGTCACACCATTCGCATACAGATCGTCGGCGATTTTGGTCACGACGTCCGCGACCGTTTGGGTCTTGGCCGGATCGACTTCCAAGTAGCTCATGAAAATCCCGTAGCCTGGATAAACTTCGCTCGAATTATTTCGTGCGTAAGGTGAATACGCGTCGCCCAACTTATCGCGAACTTCCACGCGTAGTCGGTCCGCGAATACTTGCGCGAGGAGGGTATTGCGGCGCTGCACATGAACGTCACGCGCATCTGTCGTGGCCCAAAAGAGAGCGAGAAGCCCGCGCTGAATCTGTGTGACGACAGTCAAATGTTGGTCGAGCGGTTTATCGGGATAATGCACCACGCGTTCCGCAGTGAGCGGGGGCTTCACTTCACGGGTTGGAAGTGCTCCGAATGTCTTGGCTACGGCGTCGATCGTCGCTTGCGGATCGAGATCGCCGACGATCGCGATTTCGATCGCGCCTTTCTTCAACTGCGGTTCGAGCCACGCCTTCGTCTCGTCGAGGGTGCGCGCGAGCAAATCTTTCCGCGGCGGAACGCCGAAACGAGGATCACCCGAAGCCAGTTCGCGCAGGACGGTCAACTGGAGTGGACCTTCCGGCGTGTGTTCAAGTTTCTGATACAACGGCTCGAAATTCTTGCGCGCGACTTCGAGCGCTTCGGGTCGGTACGCTGCGTCTGTCAGATACGCGGCGAAGACCTGCAGTTGAAAGAGCAAGTCTTCACGGTTGGTTTTTCCTGCGAAAAGCAGCGCGTCTTTATCGACACTGAAATCCAGGCCGATAGTCCGACCGGCGGAAAGTCGAATGAGGTCATCGAGGCTGTGATGGCCGAGTCCGCCTTGAATCACCGTTTCGTCGGCGAAGAGCGATAGGCCTGGCTCATTTTTGGGCTCGGTTAATTGGCCATCGCCGACCCGAATGGTCAGATGAATCTTGTTCGCTTCGAAATCGGTCTTCTTGAAATTGAGACGAACGCCATTGTCGAAGGTGAGCAAAAATGCGCCGAGGTCCTCGACCTCTTTCTTGGCGGTGACTTTGCCGGGTTGGCCGAACTGCGTGTAAGCGAAAGAGTCGTCCTGGCCCTTCGCCGGCGGGGCGACCTTGGCCGTGTTCGCCGCGTGATAGACGTCCAAGATCTGCGACTCGGGTGAACGGCCGTCTTTCTCCTTGATCTCCGCGTTGCCCTGCACCGCGATGTAGTGGCCGGTTTTCGGAAAAACGTCGCGGAGGGCGTGCAAGCAATCTTCCGCTGTCATCGCATCCAAGGCATTCTTGTAGATCATGAGATCTTCGCCTGGGGTGCTGAAAACGTAGCCTTCTTGCATCGCGTCGACGAGGTGATCGGCGAGCTGATGCGAACGGCGCGTCGGTGCGGTTTTGACCGCTTCTTCCAATTCGTGGCGTTCGTTCGCCACCGCTTCTTTCAACTCGGCTGGGGTGAACCCAAATTCGAGGGCGCGGCGAAGTTCGGTTTCTCCAGCGGTGAGGGCAGCGGACCATTGCTCTGGCTTGCAGTTGATTTGGAAGCCGGCGAGCCGCTCGAAATTGTATTGTTCCTCAACCGCGGCCTCGGCCCCGATGAACGGTGCGTCCGCTTTGCGCGCGAGAATGGCAAGTCGCCGATTGAGCATCGTAAGCGCGAGCTCGCGGGGCAGGTCGTGCAGACGCTTCGCCTTGGTGTCATTCTCTTTTGAATACGGCGAAACGCTGTAGGCCGAGACGGTGGTCATGCCGGCTTCGCTATCGTGCCAGTAGAGCGGACGGTCGCCGATCAATTGAGGAATGGCGCCAAGGGAGGGGTCCGGTTTGGGGGGCGTCGCGTCTTGAAGACCGCTGAATTGCTTTTTGATCGCGGCTTCCACGGCTGCGGGATCGAAATCGCCAACCGCGACCACGGCCATGCGCTCGGGGCGATACCACTGATTATAGTAAGCGCGAAAAACCTCCGCGGGTGCGTGACTGATGACGTCGGCGTCGCCGATCGGCAAGCGCTTGGGCAAAAGCGTTTGGCTAAAAAGAAAATTTTCCAACGCGACGTGCTGGCGGTATTCGATCGAGTCGCGATCGCGTTTTTCGCTCAGGATCACGCCGCGCTCGGTTTCGACTTCATGCGGAATAATCAATTCACCGCGCGCGTAGTCACTGAAAACTTGGCAGGCCTCATCGATGGTTTTCGATTCGGTGTTGGGCAACTCGAGCAGATAAATGGTGCGCTCGAAAGCCGTGCTGGCGTTGGTGTCTCCGCCGAAGCTCATGCCCAGGCTTTGAAAATATTTTATCAACGTACCGGGCGCGTAGTGATTGGAACCTTTGAAAGCCATGTGCTCGATGAAGTGAGCAAGGCCGCGCTGATTTTCTTCTTCTTGCGCCGAGCCCGTGAGAACGAGGAGACGAAAACTCGCACGCTGTTTGGGCTCGTGATTAGCGAGGACGGCGTAGCGCAAACCGTTTGGCAAGGTCCCGAAATGCACCGCGGGATCCGCAGGGATATCGCTCTGATCCTGGGCGAATTCCGGCGTCTGCGGAAGCTCTGCGTGCAAGGCGACTCCGGCAAAAACGACCGCCGCCGCGGTCAGAGTACGAAAAATGCTCATGCTCGGGACGTTGAAGACAAAAAGCAAAATTGCAGCTCAAACCTGCAACTAACCGGCTGCAACTAACGCTTGCGCCGCCGGTCCTATTGCCGCCCGATTCCTTCGCCGTCATGCTCTGGTTGTACCGACTGTTCTTCGTTCCCGTTCTGCTGATCTCCGCGCCTTACTATTTGCTGCGGATGAAAAAGCGGGGGGGCTACCGCCGTCATTTTCGGCAAAGGCTCGGCGCGGTCAGTGGCATCGCGCCCAAGCATCCTGAAGTAAGGCGAATTTGGATACAGGCGGTCAGCGTTGGCGAAATGCTCGCGATTGGACCCATCCTCGAAGCTTTCCGCCACGATCGCCGCACCGAATTTTATCTCACGACCACGACGAGCACGGGCTATAAATTGGCGCGCGAGAAATACCAGGAGGCGACGATTGGCATTGGCTATTTTCCCATCGACTGGTGGCCATTTTCCTCGCGGGCATGGATGGAAATCGATCCCGATCTGGTCATTCTCACGGAAGGGGAGCGCTGGCCGGAGCATATTCATCAAGCTGCAATGCGCCGTGTGCCTGTTCTGACCGTGAACGCCCGAATCTCGGATCGGAGCTTTCGGCGCATGCAAAAATGGCCGAGTATCCTGCGTCCGCTTTTCCGGGGGATGACTCGCGTGCTCGCGTGCTCGGAAAACGACGCCGCGCGATTTCGCGAGCTTGGGATTCCGGCGTCGAACATTGTCACGACCGGAAACATCAAACTCGATCTCACGCTCCCGTCGCTCAGCGAGGCGGAGAAAAACGAACTGCGGTCGGAACTCGGTTTTGGATCGGAACTGATCTTGCTCGGCTCGTCCACCTGGGCAGGAGAAGAACAGGCGTTGGTCAAGACGCTGCAGGCCCTGCGCGTAGCAAAAACTCCGGCAAAACTTTTGATCGTTCCGCGCCACGCCGAGCGCCGCAAAGAGGTCGAGGCCGCGGTAAAATCTTCTGGCTTCAGCTACCACTTCCGGAGCCAGGGCTACGCGCCGAAATCGGTGGATATTTTAGTCGCAGATACGACTGGCGAGCTGCGTCGGCTCACCCAAATTGCGGATCTCGTTTTCGTGGGAAAAAGTTTGCCGCCCCATGAACAGGGACAGACCCCGGTGGAAGCTGCGGCGTCGGGTAAAGCCATCCTGTTCGGCCCGGGTATGTCCAATTTTCGTAGTATTGTAAATGAACTGGAGTCGGCTGGGGCGGCTCGGCGGGTGAACAATGCGGATGAACTCCAGACCGCCGTTTCTGATCTGTTAACCGACTCCGAAAAGCGATCATCCATGGCGGCGGCCGCCGTTCAGTGGCACGTTTCCAACCAGGGAGCGGTTAAACGCACGCTCGCTATCCTCAGGGAAGAACTGAATTTGATAGGTAGAAAACCCTACCCGGCCGAGCCGGAATCTTTACCTGTGCCGACGACGGGGAAATGATCGAGCGGCGACTCATCTCGGCGGTTATAAATTCAGAGAGCGTTGATAGGTAGAGGATTGCCCGAAACCATTTTCGGCCGGTCGCACGCAGTTGCTTGGCACGTTGCGTGCAACTTCAGGCGCGTAAATACGAATGCCCTCAAGGTCGTCCCATAACCAACCGAAAAAAGGAATTGCCCCGCTCTCGCGCGGTTCTACGGTCCACACTTTTAGTTTGATGCAATCGCACGGCCCGAAACGCGTCTACACACCCCATTCGCTTGAGTTTTGGTTCAACCAACTGGAAGCGGACTGGGCTGACTTCTTCAGCAATTCGCAACTGGATGAGGGCCGCCGCATCTACCGGGATGGCGAAGTGCGCGAACTCGAGTTGACGGCTAAGGATGCCATTATCCACCGGCGCGTCGACAAGCGCGACGAATACGCGGTCATCGAATGGGAGGCGGACAAATTGAATGTGCGTTCCTCATCAACCGACCCGGAGGTCGCTCGGGCCTTGGCCGTGGCCGGCCTGCACGAAATCGAGGAGCTTGTTTGCGACGAAATTTCTCCGCTGCCGGAAACCAGCCAGCCGTTCGAAACCGCGAGCCGTCCGATCAGTGTTACGACGGGAAATGGGCATCCGGTCCCCGGTCACGGATCGAATGGTCATGGCTTGGCGGTCGCCGCGAACGGATCGGCAAAGACGACCACCTCGGGGACGGGCATCGCTCGCAACGGCGGAACCCCAACGATCGCCGGTGCGGCCGAGAAATCGCGCACGTTAATCCTCGTATTTCAGACCACCGCAGAGGGGCTTCATTTTCAGGCTTATTGGAAAACAGGTGCTCAGAACGTTCCCGCCCTCGGGCAGGCCAGCCAGGCGCATGGTCATCCGACCTCGGGGGAGCGCGCCAAATTGATCGGCCTCGCCTCGTACGCGCGCAAAGCCCACTTCACTTATAATCAGACGACCGGCGTTTATTCGATGGAGTCGGTCGTCGAGATTCCCAATTTCCTCAAAGTCACCTTGCCGGCGTGGAAGCGCCTTTTCCAAGTCGAACTCGATGACGCCTCGCAGAATTTGTTGAAAGGCACGCGCGCGATCGAGATTGAGGCCGTCGCCCGCCGAGTCGACGGACAGGGTCTCGACCTTCGTTGGATTTTCCGAGCGGGTGAACGCCTGCTGACGGACGAAGAGGTGGATTTGATCACCCGCAAAGGCACCTCGCCGCTGATTTTGCCGAATATCGGCATCGTCTCGCTGCCGACGGATCGGATCGAGTCACTGAAAGCGTGGCGCAAGAATGTCGCGGAGACACACCAGGACGGCCCCCTTTCGCCGTATCTGATTTTTTCTTTATTTAGCGATGCGAAGTTGAAACTGACGCTCTCGCCCGAACTCGAAGGCTGGCGCCAGAACGTCCTCAAACCGAGCGAGGCTCCCGTCACGTTGCCCGAGCTCTTGCGTCCCTATCAGCGGCGGGGCGTCGAGTGGCTTCACCACCTTTGCAGCGTCGGCTGCCATGGTTTGCTGGCCGACGAAATGGGGTTGGGCAAAACGCTCCAGGTCATTTCGCTCTTGGCGACCCGTCCGGTCAAAGATCGCCCGAGCCTGATCGTCTGCCCCGCGAGCGTCGTGCCGGTTTGGCGCGAAGAGATCGCCAAATTTTTTCCCGAGCTTGCCGTCGAAGTGCTGAAGACGAGCCACGATTTCGCGAACTCAAAGGGCGGCGTGATTTGGCTCGCGAGCTATACGCAGCTCCGGAAGCACCGAGCTTTGCTCGACCAAGTTGGCTTTGGTTATTCGGTTTTGGACGAAGGTCAGTTCATCAAAAACCCCGACGCGAAAGTCACTCAGACCTGTTTCGCCATTCGCGCGCTGCATCGGATCGTTTTAACCGGTACGCCGCTCGAAAATCGTCAACTCGATCTGTGGTCGATTTTTCGTTACTTGCTGCCCGGTTTGCTCGGGTCGCGCCAAGCCTTTGAAGGCGCGCTTAATGCGGACCGTGTCGCCACGCTCGAGCGCCTGCGCGCGCAATTGGCTCCGTTTATTCTGCGTCGCACCAAGAATGAAGTCGCGACGGAATTGCCGCAGAAAGTCGAGATGGATTTGCTCTGCCCATTGACCGATGTGCAGCGCGCCGAGTATGCGAAGATTTGCTCCGAAGGTCTCAATCGCTTGGGCGACGATGTCGGCGCGGCCATGCGCGAAAAGAGTTTCGGTTTTCTGGCGTTGCTGACCCGCTTGCGTCAGGTCTGCTGCGACCCGGATATGTTGCCGTGGTTGAAATCGCCGATCAGCGACTCCGGCAAGATTACGCTGCTCGTCGAAAAGTTGGCCGAAGTCATCGGCAGTGGACACAAGGTCGTGATCTTCTCGCAATTTGTCATGCTGCTCGATCGCGTGCGCGAAGCACTCACGGCGCAATTCCCGGAGCTACCGCGATACGAGTTGACCGGCATGACCCTGGATCGTTTGAAGCCGGTGCAGGCCTTTCAAAACGCTTCAGGCGCGGCCGCCATGCTCGTATCGCTCAAAGCGGCGGGCACCGGCATCACCTTGCACGCGGCGGACTATGTTTTCTTGCTCGATCCTTGGTGGAATCCAGCGGTGGAAGCACAGGCAGTCGACCGCGTTCACCGCATCGGTCAGAAGCGCACTGTGTTCGTTTATCGCATGGTGACGGCGGGCACGATTGAAGAACGCATTCAAGCCTTGAAGGCGTCCAAGAAAGACCTTTTTGACAAATTGATCGGTGGACTCGGCGGAGATTTCGATTTGAGCCAGCACTTCCATTCCCTGCAGGGTCTGATTCAGTTGACGGGACAAGTGGAGACGGAATCGGTCGTGGTTTAATGCTGCGGCGCGCGCGTTTGTCCGCCCATCATTTGGATAAGCCAAGCGCGCGTCAGAGCGCGAAAAGAAGCGCTTTGCGCTACCGGTGAGAGCGGACAAGAATGTCCGCGCTCCCAAGGAGAGAATTTTAACGGTGCTGATGAGTCACGGAACCCGTTACGGATTCCCGCCGCCGCCGGATGCGCCGTAAACTTGGCCGGTGGCGTAACTCGATTCGTTGGAAGCGAGCAAGACGTAGACCGGTGCAATTTCGGCGGGTTGGCCTGGGCGCTTCATGCCGGCTTCCGCGCCCATCTTCATCACTTTCTCGGGCGGTTGGCCACCGCTCGACTGAAGCGCGGTCCAAAATGGGCCAGGGGCGACGGCGTTCACACGAATCCCTTTTTCGACTAACTGTTGGGATAGACTTTTCGTGAAAGAAACGATGCACGCTTTGGTTTGCGCGTAGTCGAGCAAGTTGGCCGACGGATCGTAGGCTTGAACTGAACTCGTGTTGATAATCGACGCGCCCGCTTTGAGGTGGGGGATGGCGGCTTTCGTGATCCAGAAGAGTGCGTAAACGTTGGTTTTGAACGTGGCGTCAAATTGCTCGGTCGAGATCTCCAGAATCGACTCGGTGGAGGTTTGTTTGCCGGCGTTGTTGACCAAGATATCGAGGCCTCCCAGCTCTTTCACGGCATCGTTCACCAGCTTTTGGCAAAACGCTTCGTCGCGAATATCTCCGGGCAGGGCGATCGCTTTCCGTCCTTCGGCTTTGATCAACTCGATCACTTCTTTGGCGTCGGATTCTTCTTCCGGCAGATAGCCGATCGCGACATCGGCGCCTTCGCGCGCAAAGGCGATGGCCGCGGCACGGCCGATCCCGGAGTCGCCGCCGGTGATGAGGGCTTTTCGTCCGGCGAGTCTGCCATGCCCTTTATAGCTCTTTTCGCCATGATCGGGCCTAGGCTCCATTTTGCTCGCGAGTCCGGGCGGCGTCTGCGGCTGACGCGGAAAGGGTGGCTTCGGGTAGAGATCGAGAGGATTCTTTGGTTGGGTGCTCATAATATAAATTCGCGCAATCTATCGCTCAGCGGACCTTCAGCGTTCAAGCAAATGGCGGCGTGCTTCCTCCATCAATTGGTCGCGGTTTTCCGACGGCTGAATGGCGCGTTTGGCCTGTTCCACGATTCGACGTAGGTCGGCGTGGTCATGTCTCGGAAATTCCGAGGCGAGCTTTTCGATGACGTAACGAATTTCGTACGGTTCGCTTGAAACGAGATTCCGGTCTCGGACTTGATCGTGTTGCGATGATTCTTGCATGTCGCCACAGACCGAGCCGCGCTGGCCGCGTTCGCGTCGAATGGCACCACTGTTCCCGCGGGAATTTTCCTATCTGCGCGAAGGGGCGATGGTCCTTAAACCAACTCCGGCTCCGACAGGAGCAGAGCTCGGATCGAGCCAATGGAATTCCCGAAAGCTCCTGACGAACGCTGGGCCCGTTTGGAATAGGCGACTCAGATTGTAGATTTGGCTGGCTGCAAAATATGCTTCTCGCAGAGTCGTGCGCATGACCTTCAGTTGGGCTGGAAGGATTATTATATACTGGATGAGCTTCTGCGCTCTGGTGCCTTGGCTGTCTGCTCAGAGCGAGCCCGCAGACGTATCTCCGCCGGCATTTTCGCACGTGGATTGGTTGCCCGTCGTGCTGCCGGCTCTGCAAAAAGCTTCGGTTGCGACGGACGCGATTCGGTTCGCGGAACCCGGGTCCACGGAGCGCATTGGCGATACCGTGACGGTCTTAGCTCAGTCCAGCGAAGAAGGGCGGATCAGGCAGTGGGCCATTGTCCTCGCTCTTCACGAAATCAAGCCGGAGGAGAAGAAGCTGCGCACGCCGTCGTTTTCACTTTATCTGACGTCGGGCGCGAAGGTGGATTTCACGTCCGGTCCATTTAGCGGGATGCTGATTCACGTTTTTGGTCCGTTTTCCAGTGACCACGGGAGCAAAGGTTCCAAGGACATCTGGTCAGGATCGCTGATTAACCCACAGTATTTAGGGCTCGGGTTGGACGGCACCGCCAATTTCTGTCGCAGAATTCACGATGAGCTGTCGAAGCAGGCCAAGGATAAACCCTTTTCATTCAGCCTTAGCGTGGAAGGTCATCCACCTGCGAACCCATATCCTCCGGAAATGAAGGAGATGCTCGATCGACTTCACGTGACCGCCGCCGAGGAGCGGTCATATGCGGGCTTGATGGTGGCTCTAGGCAGTTTCTTCGGCATCGCGAGCCAGACGCCCGGTGTTCGTGATATTATTTTCGAAGCGGCCGATATTCCCTGGCTGTCCGTGTTAGGGCATGGCGGGCGCATCGATGATGTGCATTACGAATTAACCGGTCCTTATGAGTCACTGAATCCTGCGGACTGGGGAATGCCGCCGAATACAAAAGTCTCTGGCTTCGGGATGATGTTGATGCTCTACGGAAAACCAGCGCTGCTCTGCCATTTCGCTGTGACCTCTCCGCGGGTGCCGATTCTCAATTCAGCCGGAATTTTGGGCATCGCGGCTCGGCGGCCGGACGGAAAAGGTCCGCTGGTTACGATTCGCGTGATGGCCGGGAGGCCTGCAATGTAGTTGGATCTTCGGACCGACCGAATCCTTTCTCCTTTGCTTGCGAGGATCTCCCTCCTTGTCTTGCGCGATGGCAAAACTTGCGATCATTGGTCCCGGCGCGATCGGCGGCACAGTAGCGGCGTGGCTCGCGCAACGGTCCGACCACGACGTTTCTCTCTGTGTGAGGACGGCCTTTGATCGATTGGAGGTCGAAACTCCGCAGGGATTGCTCTCCGTTCAGCCGCGCTTGATCACAGCGCCCGCCCAAGCGCAACCGGTCGATTGGGTGTTGATCGCGACCAAGGCCTATGATGTTTCGGGGACTGCGGCTTGGTTAAAGGGGCTGGTCGGCCCGGCGACATCGGTGGCGATCCTCCAAAACGGTGTCGAACACATCGAGCGCTTTGCCCCCTTCGTGCCAGTCGAGCGATTGTTGCCCGTGGTGGTGGATTGCCCAGCGGAACGCGCGAGCCCGGGAAAAATTGTCCAGCGACGCGATGCTTGGATGAAAGTTCCGGACTCGGCGCTCGGGCAATCGTTTCGCGAACTCTTCGTCGGCACGCGTATTGAGGTTTCCCCTACATCCGATTTTCTTACGGCGGCGTGGATGAAGCTTTGCCTCAACTGTGCCGGTGCGGTTTCCGCGGTCACGTTGAAACCCAATGGCATCGTCCATCTGCCGGAGATCGCCGAGTTGATGCAGGGCCTCGTGCGGGAATGCGCTGCGGTCGGCCGAGCGATGGGTGCCAATCTTCCTCTTAACATCGCTGAAACGGTGGTCGACGCCTGCCGCGGCGCCCCGCGCGACAGTGTCAACTCCTTGCTCGCCGATCGGCTCGCTGGCCGGCCGATGGAAATTGACGCGCGCAATGGCGTGATTGTCCGGCTTGGGGCGGAAAAGAATATCCCGACGCCGCTCAATCAAGCCATCGTCGCGCTGCTCACGGCGGAGGTCGCAGGCTGACGGTCTGCGCTCACCGTTTCGCAAATTCAATCAAGGTCTCGATCAGCGCCTTCAGCACTTAGCCGGGTTTGCTGCGCTGCCAGACAAGGTTGAGTTTCAAAGTCACACCTTAGGCGCACGCGAATGCCGGCCACCCCATGAACTCGTGCGAACCGGGAACAATCGCGACGGTGTTTCATTGACGACCATCTCAAACGTTTCCGGCAAGAGAGTAGGGTCTCACGGCAACCGTGATCTGCGCGGTGGGATACCGTTCCGACGAAGATCAGTACGCGCGCGCTCCCGAAGTCCGTTTCCCTGCTTCGGAACTCTCTCTCC
>Ga0068856_100001062_pt1 | contig 29080 bp, 27 predicted proteins | sample KBSCornC62_FD_66595 | JGI IMG/M metagenome (GOLD analysis project Ga0068856, IMG submission 66595) | Corn rhizosphere microbial communities from Kellogg Biological Station, Michigan, USA - KBS Corn C6-2 | ecosystem: Host-associated > Plants > Roots > Rhizosphere > Soil ... | reverse complement strand
GTTCCAGCGTTTGATGATCTGCGCGCGCTGCTTGGCCGGCACCTTGCGCCACGTCGGGAAGGCGGCATGCGCGGCATCCAATGCAGCACGCGCCTCGGTTACTCCCGAATCTGGCACGCGGGCGATGACGTTGCCGGTGGCGGGATCGGTCACATCCAGCAGCGGGCCGGCTGCTGCGGTCCATTCGCTGGCGATGTAGTTGGCGTTGCGGATCAGGTCGGTACGGGTCAGTGTGAGAGACATGGTTCAGATAGATGGAATGTCGGCGATCAGGCAGCAGCAACCAAAGAGGCAATTGCCTCGCCCACCTGCGTGGTGTTGGCGTTGCCGCCCAGGTCTGGCGTGCGGGGGCCTTCCTTCAACACGGTCTCGATGGCCGCGACGATGGCGTCGTGCGCAGCGCGGCCCGCCCCCTGCCCTTGCGTGAGGAAGTCCAGCATCAGCGCGCCCGACCAGATCATGGCGATCGGGTTAGCGATGTTCTTGCCGTAGATGTCTGGCGCGGAGCCGTGCACCGGTTCAAACAGCGACGGGAAGGTGCGATCAGGGTTCAGGTTGGCCGACGGCGCCAGGCCGATCGTGCCGGTCGTCGCAGGCCCAAGATCGGACAGGATGTCGCCAAACAGGTTGGTGGCGGCCACCACGTCGAAGCGGCCCGGCTGCAGCACGAAGCGTGCGGTCAGGATGTCGATGTGCTGCTTGTCCAGCGTGACATCGGGGTAGCTTTGCGCGACTTCATCCGCGCGCTTGTCCCACCACGGCATGCTGATGGCGATGCCGTTGCTCTTGGTGGCGAGCGTCACGTGCTTGCGCTGGCGGCTCTGTGCGAGGTCGAAGGCGAACTTCAGCAGCCGCTCCGCGCCCTTGCGCGAATAGACCGATTCCTGGATGACGATCTCGCGGTCGGTGCCTTCGTACATGATGCCGCCGAGCGACGTGTATTCGCCCTCGGTGTTCTCGCGCACGACGTAGTAGTCGATATCGCCGGGCTTGCGATTGGCCAGCGGGCACGGCACGCCTTCAAACAAACGCACCGGGCGTAGGTTGACGTACTGGTCGAACTCGCGGCGGAACTTGAGCAGCGATCCCCACAGCGAAACGTGATCGGGCACGGTGGCCGGCCAACCGACCGCGCCAAAGAAAATCGCGTCCATGCCCTTGAGCTGCGCCTTCCAGTCGCCGGGCATCATCTGGCCGTGCTGCTGGTAATAATCACAGCTGGCCCATTCGATGGTGTGACACTCCAGCTCGAAGCCAAAGCGCTCTGCCGCCGCCTGGATGACGCGAAGGCCTTCGGGCATGACTTCCTTGCCGATGCCGTCTCCAGGAATGATCGCGATGCGGAATGCGGGAATCATGTCGTTCCTTTCTTTTGTTAGACGGAGACCGCCACGGACTGAACCGCCGTGCGATCCCGCTCATCAAGCCAGCCCTGGCGCAGTTCGGGCACCGAGTTGGCAAGTTGCACGTAGTACGGATGGTGCGGGCCACGATCGAAATCGGCACGCGCCACCTGCGTAAGCTTGCGGCCGTGCTGCATGACGACGATCTCATCGCACACCGCGCGCACTGTGTGCAGATCGTGGCTGATGAAGAGATACGAAACGCCGAGATCACGCCGCAGGTCTGCCATGAGGTCGAGCACTGCTGCGCCTACCACAGTGTCCAGCGCGGAAGTCACCTCGTCGCAGAGGATCAGATCAGGCTCGGCCGCCAGCGCACGCGCCAGATTCACGCGCTGCTTCTGACCGCCCGATAGCCCTCCTGGCAGCCGTTGTGCGACGCTGTGTGGCAGGCGGACCAGATCCAGCAACTCGCGAATGCGCCGCTGCAATGCCTCCCCCTTCAAGCCTTTGTAGAACTGCAGCGGCCGCGCCAGAATGCGCTCGATCGTGTGCGAAGGATTGAGCGCCGTGTCGGCCATCTGGAAGACGATCTGGATGCGGCGCAGCTCCTCTGGCGTCCGGTTGGCAAGCAACGGTTTAAGCTCCTTGCCCCTGAAGCTCATGCCACCATGGCAGGGTGAAATCAGACCCGCAATGGCACGTGCCAGCGTTGTCTTACCGGAACCCGACTCGCCGATCACACCGATGGCTTGCCCGCGGTACAGCTTTAGATCAATGTCTTCGATGACGCAGGTAAATGGTTTCCCTTTGGCACTGACGGGTCCGTAGCTCGCTGCCAAGGATCGAACATCGAGCAGCAATTCCCCCTCCCCGACGCGGTGAGCCGCAAGGCGTGGCTTTGGTCTCGCTGCTGCTAGCAGACTCTTGGTGTAGTCGTGAGCGGGCTTGACGAGGATCTGCGCCGTTGAGTTCAACTCCTGCATCTGGCCATCGCGCAATACCAAGATGTGATCAGCCATCTGTGCGACGACGGCCAGGTCATGGCTGACGTAGACTGCTGTCGCACGACGTTCGCGAACCACGCGGCGGAACGCGCGCAGTACTTCGATCTGCGTAGTGACATCCAGCGCAGTGGTTGGCTCGTCCAGGATAACGAGATCTGGATCGGTGATCAGGGCCATGGCCGCCATGAGCCGCTGCAATTGCCCCCCCGACACTTGGTGCGGATAGCGCTCACCGATGGTTTCCGGGTTGGGCAGCGCCAGCTCACGAAACAACTCTACGGCTTTCGCCTCGGCCTCTGCGCGCGTCATCGTGCTGTGGATGCGAGCAGGCTCCACCACCTGATCCAGGATCGTGCGCGACGGATTGAACGATGCTGCTGCACTCTGCGCGATATATGACACCGTGCGCCCACGCAGCGCACGTTGTTCGGCCGGCGGCAGGTGAAGCACATCGGACTCCCCGATGCGGACGCTGCCACCGGCAATCTCACAACCATGGCGCGCGTAGCCCATCAGCGCGAGCGCAGTGGTGGTCTTGCCGGAGCCCGACTCGCCAATCAGTGCAAGGACCTCGCCAGGCTGGATTGAAAAGCTCACATGATCAACCAGCGTCTGCTCTCCAGCGGTGACGTGCAGGTCCTTAACGACAACGGATGCACCCATGTTCAACGCCCTCCGCGTTCGCGGGCAGCGCGGCCCGGCAAGTTGTCGATCACAAGGTTGACCGCGATAGTCAGGCTGGCAATGGCCAGGGCCGGCACGATGACGGATGCACCCGCATCGGGCAATGCACCGATGTTTTCACGCACAAGTGAGCCCCAGTCCGCATCAGGCGGCTGAATACCCAGCCCCAAAAAGCTGAGGCTGGCCAGTAACAGCACCACGTAGACGAAACGCAGGCCCAGGTCCGCGAGCATCGGGCCCAGGATATTTGGCAGGATCTCGCGCAGCATGATGTATAGCGTGCCCTCGCCGCGCGTGCGCGCCACGGTCACGTAATCGAGCGCGTTGATGTTCACCGCCAGCGACCGCGCAATACGAAATGCACCGGGCACGTAGATAATCGCGGCGGTCATCACCAGCATCGTCACCGAAGAACCGAAGCCGGCCACCATGATGAGCGCGAACATCTTGCTCGGAATGGCGGTGAGCGTATCCAGTACGCGACTCAACGTGGCATCGACAAGCCCGCCTACAGCGGCTGCGAACAGTGCCAGAGTCGTCCCTGTGCCGCTTGCCAGAACGGTGGCCACGAGAGCCACGCCCACCGTGTAGCGAGCGCCATCCACTACGCGGACGAACATGTCGCGGCCAAGGTAATCCGTGCCGAGCCAGTGCGCAGCGCTCATAGGGCCGAAAACATCGCCGTTGCCGTCTCCGCTAGTGATCAAATGCGCCGGCAGCAGTGCGGGCCCGATTACTGCAGCCAACAGCCAGAAGATCAACACGGCCAAGCCGATGATTCCGGTGGCACCGAAGCCGCTTAGCAGTCGCAGGACGCGATTGCGCTGTACTGGCACCGAAGCCTGGAGCGCAGGGGAAGAAGGAGTGGATTCCATCGTCATACTCTTATTCATGTGTGGACCTGCTATCTCTCACCCGTGCCGCAGGCGCGGGTTAGCAACAATGCCCAGCACATCGGCCGTGGTCACCAGGAGCAGATAGCCGGTGCAAAAAATCATGGCGCAACCTTGCACCAACGGCATGTCGCGCTGAGACACACCGTCAACCATCAGCTTTGCGATGCCCGGATAGTTGAAGATGGTCTCGATGATGATCACGCCACCCAACAGGTACGACAATGACAAAGCCACGGCATTGGCGATTGGTCCCACCGCATTGGGCAATGCATGGGCGAGCACTACGCGCATTGGCGAAGCGCCCTTCAGACGAACCATTTCAATGTACGGCGCCTCGAGTTGGTCGATGACTGCGGCACGGCTCATTCGCATCATCTGCGCGACAATCACGCAGCAAAGCGTCAGGACCGGCATAGCAAAGGCTTGCAGCATCTGCCCGAGCGATTCAATGTCATTGACGTAGGACAGCGCCGGTAGCCAGCGCAACTTGACGGCAAACACCAACACAGCCAGGGTAGCCACTAGGAATTCCGGTACAGAGACCACCGCGACCGCTGCACTTGAGGCGATACGGTCGAATCTCGAACCCCGCCAAACGGCCGAAGCGATGCCTAAGCCAAGGGCGATCGGTACCGAAAAAAGGGCAGTCACGCCCGCCAGCAGCAGCGAATTTGGCAAGCGGCTCGTTACCAATTCGGCCACGGGGAGCTGCGTTGTGGACGATTGCCCCATGTCCCCGCGCACGATACCGCTGAGCCAATGCACGTAGCGTTGCGGCGCCGGTACGTTCAGCCCCATCTGCGCCCGCAACGCCGCCAGGGCCTCGGGCGTTGCCTCCTGACCCAATTGCTCCTGCGCCGCGTCGCCGGGCAGCACGGCCGTAATCGAAAACACGATCACTGATACCGCCAGCAACGACAGGAGCGCCAGCGCAACGCGCCGCACCAACAGCCTTAAGATGATTTGATTCATAGCATTCGCCTCGACGCGATTCCCACGCCCTGTCAGGCATCTAGCCAGACGTTTTCGGCAAACGAGTAGCCCATCAGGCCACCCAGCGGAATGGGCGCGAGCCCCTTGAGCTTGGTCGTGTGCCCATCAATACTCGCCAGGAACATCGGTATACCGATGCCCGCCTCGTTGTGAATCATCGTTTGCATGTCGGCGTACATCTGCTTACGCTTGGCGACGTCCATCTCGGACCGGGCAGCAATGAGTAACTGGTCGAACTTCGGGCTCTTCCAGCGCGATTCGTTCCACGCCGCGTCGGACTTGAAGAACTGCGTGAGGATGGTGTCAGCGCTCGGGCGCGGATTGGCGTTACCGAAACCGATGGGGCTGTTGAGCCAGTGGTTCGACCAATAGCCGTCGGCAGGCATGCGCTTGATGTCGAGGTCCAACCCGATACGCTGGGCGGTCTGCTGCAGCACCAGAGCAATCTCCACCGAATACAAGGCCGCCGGCGAAGCCACCACTGGAATCTTGCCGGTCACCCCCGACTTCTGCAGGTGGAACTTCGCTTTCTCAATGTCGAACGGCCGTTGAGGCAGGTCCTTGAAGTAGAAGCGGTTGGTGGGGTCGATCGGTTGATCGTTGCCGATGACCGCGTGGTCGAGCGCGATAGTCTTCTTCATCTGCTCGCGGTCGAACAGATATTTCATGGCCGTCACGAAATCCGGGTTCGCGCCTGGCCCCATGTCTTTGCGCATGATCAGGTCGGTGTACTGACCCGATTGCGTCGTGAAGATCGCGTAGCCAGGCGTGCTCTTGACGCGTGCCACGGCGCGCGGGTTGATCGCCGCCACCAAGTCCATCCCGCCGGAGAGCAATGCGTTGACGCGCGCACTGTCATCGGCAATGCCAACAAACTCAATTTCGTCGAGGTACGGCTTGCCTGGTTTCCAGTAGCCCTCGTTGCGCACGACCACCGTTCGCACGCCAGGCTTGAATTCCTTGATCTTGTAAGGGCCGGTGCCAATGCCAGTGCTGAAGTCGGTGGTTCCTGCCTTGACGATGTGAAAGGCGAACGTACCAAGAATCACCGGCAGGTCGACATTTGGCGCGGTGAGAACCACTGTGACTTCGTTCGGGCCCGTGGCCTTCACGCTCTCGATCTGGTCGGCCAGCACCTTAGCTTTGGAAGCAGTGGCCGGATCTTTGTGGCGCATGATGGAATACACGACGTCCGCCGGCGACAATGCTTTTCCGTCGTGGAAGGTTACTCCCTTGCGCAGCGTGAGGACCCAGGTCTTGGCATCTGCGGTGTGAGACGCCTCCGCCAACGCCAGCCGCGGCGTCAACGTGCCATCCAGTGAAAACAGGCCGTTGTAGACCATGTTGCAGCGCGCATAGTCGCTTTGGTTCGACTGTTTGGCCGGGTCAAGCGTGTCGGTAGTTGCTGCAGTCGCTGCCGCCACGCGGATACGCCCTCCACGACGGGGAGTCTGCGCGTAAACATTCACGGCAGTCGCAGCCAGGCTGCCGGCGAGCGTGGCTTGCATGCCACCCGCCATGAGCATCTTCAACACGTCGCGGCGCGAGGCACCGCGCTTGAGCGACTCCATCACACGCAGGCTTTCGGCAGGGCCGACAAGGGCATCGAATTGGTTAGGGCTGTCGCTCATGTTGGGTCTCCTGTTGCATCTCACCAAGCTGCAAAATGTATTGTTTTAAGGGATAGGGATTGCGTCGGCTGCTATGCGAGCCGATCTTTCAAGCGGTAATACATGCCCACCGCCGGCAGGAACCAAGGCGGGCCAAAGTGGCCGAGAATGGCATTCCACTTCCGGTCTCGCCACGGGTTAGCGCTGGTGTCGCCAGCCATTACGGCGGCCATACATTCGCCCATGTGCACCGACATCTGTGTGCCGTGGCCGCTGTAGCCCATCGAATAGAAGAGACCGTCGCGCTCGCCCGCATGTGGCAGACGGTCTTGCGTCATGTCAACCAAGCCACCCCAGCAGTAGTCCAGGCGCACATCGTGCAACTGAGGAAAGGTCTCGATCAGGCCTGCGCGCAGGATTTCGCCGCTCACCGCATCCTGCTGCGGGCTTGACACCGCAAAGCGCGCGCGGCCGCCGAAGACCAGCCGGTGGTCTGGCGTAAGGCGGAAATAATGGTGGATGTTCGCCACCGTCACATAGGTGCGGCGCGCGGCCAGCAGCGCGTGTGCACGCTCCGCACCCAGCGGCTCGGTGGTCACGATAAAGCTGCCGATTGGAACGATGCGCCTGCGCAGCCAGCCGAACGTGCCATAGCCGCCATGGCGAGAAGCGCCCGTGGCCAGCAACACCTGCTTGGCCTGCACGGTGCCCCGCGGGGTGTGAACGCGATGCACCTGGCCCTGCACGCGCTCGATACGCTGTACGCACGTGCGTGTATGAATCTGCGCCCCGTGCCGTTGTGCGGCCAACGCCAAGCCCTGCGCAAAGCGGCCCATGTGCATCTGGCCGCTGCGCTTGTACAGCAGGCCGCCATGAAAGCGCTCGCTCTGCACTTCGGCACGCACGCGGGCGGCATCGAGAATCTCGACATCGACGTCAACGCCATCACCGATCAGGCGATCGGCACTACGCCGCAGCACCTCCATCTGATACGGTTTGGTGGCGAGTTTCAGTTTGCCGTTGCGCTGGAAATCGCACGCGATGCCTTCTTCACGGACGATGCGTTCAACCGTGTCGACCGCCGCGTCATAGGCTTGATACCAGGTGCGCGCCCGCTCGACGCCCACCTTGGCGGCGAGCTCAGCATAGTCCACCGCCAGGCCGTTGTTGACATGCCCACCATTGCGCCCGGAGGCCTCGGCAGCAACGGTATCGCCCGCTTCCAGCACGACCACGCTGGCGCCACGCCGGGCCAACGCCAGCGCCGCCGACAACCCCGTGAAACCGCCGCCAACGATGGCCACGTCCGCCTGCGCCGGCAGGTCGTGGGCATCCAGTGCAAGCGCGGGCACCGAGTCGTTCCAGTAGGAGTCGAGTTTTATGGAGGTCATGTGGGGGGTGGCGATGGAGACTCTGCTTAAAGGCCGACAACACCGGGTAGACCACCGATGTCCTGAATCTCGGTGTAACGGTACGCCGGGTTGCCCGGGCCGTGGCCGCGATTGACGAACACCTTGTTGACGATACCGAGATCGTCGGCCGACATCAGGTCGTAGCGCAGGCTGGACGACACGTGCAGTACGTCTTCCGGGTTGCAGCCCAGCGAATCGAACATGTATTCGAAGGCCTTGAGGCGCGGCTTGTAGGCCTGGGCCTGCTGCGCGGTGTACACGCGGTGGAACGGCGCGCCGAGCATCGCCACGTTCTTCTGGATCTGCGCGTCGTCTGCGTTGGACAGGATCACCAGCGGGATTTCCTTGGCGACCTTGGCAAGACCTGCCGGCACGTCGGCATGCGGGTCCCACGTCGGCACGGCGTCGTAGTAAGCCTGGCCGTCGGTATCGAAGTACTGGATCTTCCACTTCTTGCACAGGCGGCGCACGGCGTTCTTCAACACCACCTCGTACGGTTGCCAGTCGCCCAGCACCTCGTCGAAGCGGTAGGCCGTAAAGTCGGCAATGAACTGCTCCATCTGCTCGGCCGGAATACGATCGGCAAACAGCTCGCGCGTCATCTCGCCCATGCGAAACCGCGTGAGCGTGCCATAGCAGTCAAAGGTGATGTACTTGGGACGGAAAGTCATGATTTAAGGTCCTCAAAAGGTTCCGCGTTATGCGGTCTCTGCAGCATCGTTGTGTCAAAAACATTTAAGCACGCACGCTTGCACGCGTTATAGGGAATTGGGGCACGCGACTTAGGAAAGCTGCCGTTTCCGATGGCGTCTGCGGCATGCCATGCGGTCCGCACCGCAGGCGTGCCGGGCGCACCGGTAATGCGCCGCAATAAAATCGCTCGACACACTTTTGAAGCGCCAGCTGACCTCCACGACATGCCGGTCCACTTCCTTCTCGTGGTGATGGCCGCCAAGGGAGGGATGGCGAAGTCTAGGATGCACCGACGACGGTTGATCCCGAGCGTGCCCGCCGCGATGCTGTTCATGGTGCGTACGACGAGTGCGTTGTGTACGCCGGCGACGAGACCGTAGGGGTCGTGCGCTGTGAGTGCCAAGCGTTCCCCTTTTTCATCGAAGGTCTGCACCGCCAGCCGGCACTCGATGATTCCTTCATGCACAACGCGGTTATCGGCGTGTACTCCTTCGAGCAGCAGGGACCGAAAACAGGCACCGCGCGGACCGTCGAAACGATCGGCTTCAGCGTGGCGATGCCATACCAGATGGCGCCGGACGGAAGCGCAGCGCAACGTGCCGCGATGCGTTCGGTTAATGCCTGAGCAATCAGCCGTTGTACGATGACGCGCCAGCCAGCCACGCACACCTGCCCGGCGTAGCAGTTGGTGGCCCCCGCGTCGATATCCGGCGCACCGAATACGCCGTAGGGTTCGGCCATCGGCATGCCAAGGTTGTCATACCGCATGGACACCATGTCGCTGCGCGGCTTACCAGCACATTGAGCAAAAGAGCGCGGCGCTTCCGAGGTAAACGGCGCGTCCCTGCCAGCGGCGTCACATAGCGGGCGGGTTGCACAAACCGCTTCAAGCGGGGCTACGTGCACCCCGTCGGCGTCGGTCAAATCGGCCCAGCGGCGCAGCACACGGGGCGCCCCGCCGCTCGTGCGCCAGACGAACCTAGCGCCTTCGATGGCAGCCTCTGCTGTTATAGCGTTGGCTTGTGGCAGTTCGGCATGCACCTCGCTGTCGGACGGATGTCGGCTGGTGGTGCGGCCGGCATCGGGCACAGGCTTGCCTCCGACGAACTGGCCCAGCGGCACTCGCAGCGTCTGTGGGTAGGAAATCGGTATAGGCTTCAGCACAGGTTGACGGAGCGCCACAGCTCGACGCCCATATCGAAATGAGGTCATTGATGCTAGGCAGGAAGCCTCGGCATTTGTGTTTGTAACGCCCCGCTCTACCGCATCGAATTGCGAAACTGCCCCCCCTCGGCAGACGATGCTTGCAAATTGCGGGCTAGCCCCAATTCACTCTGGTCCGCCGGGCTGTTGTCGTCCAAGATGAGAGGGAATCGACCTCCCCTTCATCCGAAGGCTGTTTTCATGCTGACCCCACCCGTGCCTCACCAAAGCACCGCCCCCGACGGCGTTGTGCTCCGCCCAATGACCATCGATGACTTGGCTAAGGTACACGTCCTGTCGGAAGAGCAACGCTGGCCGCACCGCCCAGCCGACTGGGCACAGATGTTCGCGCATGCAGAGGGCATCGTTGCCGAGCGCGATGGCGAGATCATTGCCACCGCACAACGGTGGCGCTGGGGCCCGCGCCACGCCACCATCGGGCTCGTGATCGTGACCCAGGCATGCCAGGGGCGGCGCATCGGCCACCGCCTGATGAGTGCTCTACTCGATGGCTTGGACGGCTACACGGTCCTGCTGCATGCCACCGCCGAAGGGCGCGGCTTGTACGAGCGACTGGGTTTCGTTCGGACCGGAGAAATCCGGCAGCACCAGGGGATCGCACAGCCCACCCCGCTGATCGCTCTGCCCGCGGGCTGGCGCTTGCGACCTGCCGGGCTCAATGAAGCCGCAGACTTGCGCCGGCTAGACGCCCAGGCACGCGGTATGCCGCGCGACAAGTTGATCGACGATCTACTCGCCAGCGCAGACGCCTGCGTCGTGCTGGACGACGACGGCGAGCCTCGCGGCTTCGCCGTGCTTCGCCGCTTTGGCCGCGGCCACGCCATCGGGCCGGTGGTCGCACCAGATGCCGAGAGTGCCAAGGCGCTGATCGCTCATCTGGCTGGCATCAACGCCGGCCACTTCACGCGAATCGACATCGATTTCGACAGCGGCTTGGCGGAATGGCTGGAGAGCATTGGCCTGCTGCGGGTGGAGGCACCTACCACCATGGTGCGCGGTGCACCGCTGACAACGCCACCCGGGGCACCTACGCTGTTTGCCATCGTGACCCAGGCCATGGGTTGAGCCTCGAACCATCCGCTGAACACGCCACTGTGACGACCACCTTCCTCTACAAGTCCGACCCTATCCGTGGCCAGCAATGGGCTGAAGTGTTCCGCCAACACGCGCCGGACATAGATTTCCGCATCTGGCCCGACATCGGCGATCCGCAACACGTGTGTTTTCTCGCGGCATGGGAGCCGCCGGCCGATATCGCGACGCTATTTCCGCGTCTGCAAGTACTGTTTTCTTCGGGCGCAGGGGTCGATCAATTCAACTTTGCAGCGCTGCCGCCCGCACTGCCTGTCGTGCGCATGGTGGAGCCGGGCATCGTGCGCGGCATGGTGGAGTACGTCACGCACGCTGTGCTGCATCTGCACCGCGACATGCCCGCTTACCAACGCCAGCAGCAGGCTGAACAGTGGCGCCCGCTCCCAGTGCGCCCCGCAGGCGAGCGCCGCGTTGGCGTGCTCGGCCTTGGCTCGCTCGGGCAGGCCGTGCTCGCGCAACTGCAGGCCTTCGGTTTCGATTGCGCAGGCTGGAGCCGTTCGCGCCACGCCATCGAAGGCATCCGCTGCTTTGCGGGCCAGGAAGAATTGGGCGCGTTTCTCGCGCGCACCGACATCCTTGTCTGCCTGGTACCCCTTACCGATGCCACACGCGGCATGCTTAACGCCGCCTTGTTCGCCCAGCTGCCGCAAGGGGCAATGCTCGTGCACGTCGGCCGCGGCCCCCAGCTCGTGAGCGACGACCTCCTCGCCGCGCTCGACATCGGCCACCTCAGTGAGGCCATGTTGGACGTGACCGATCCCGAGCCACTTCCTCCAGGCCATGCGCTGTGGAAACACCCGCGCATTCACATCACCCCGCACATTGCCAGCATGACGCAGCCGCTTTCGGCTGCCGCCGCGGTCATTGACAACCTCCGTCGCCACGCCGCAGGTGAGCCCATGGTCGGCTTGGTGGATCGCACGCGCGGATATTGAAGTCACGCGCAAATCCGCACACCGCACGATCTGCTGCGGCGGCCCGAACTACAGCAGCACACTGCGTTAAACCGCAGCAAAGCAGCACCAAGCCTTAGGGGCCTCGGCCTAATCTTGAGTCCAACGAATGCTCGTGTTTTGCATGAATGGACTCTGATATGACTCAGCTCTGCGATCTTCCCCAGCTTGCCTCACTTAACACCGTCGACCGTGCGCATCTGATTCATCCCGTGGCCTCCTGGCGCGCACATGAAGAGCGCGGCCCGACCGTTCTGGCCTCAGGTCGTGGCGCATGGCTGACGGATGCCGAAGGTCACGAGCTACTCGACGCATTTGCCGGACTCTGGTGCGTCAATGTCGGCTATGGTCAGGAGAGCGTGGTGCAGGCCGCCGCCGAACAGATGCGCCGTCTGCCCTACGCCACGGGCTACTTCCATTTCAGCAGCGAGCCTGCCATCCGCCTAGCCGACAAGCTAGTACAGATCACGCCGCGTTCGCTCAATCACGTGTATCTCACGCTTGGTGGCTCTGAAGCGGTAGACGCCGCTGTGCGCTTCATCGTTCAGTACTTCAACGCGATCGGCCAACCGTTGAAGAAGCATTTCATCTCGCTGGAGCGCGGGTATCACGGCAGTTCATCGACCGGTGCAGGCCTGACGGCGCTGCCGGCGTTTCATCGCGGCTTCGACTTGCCGCTGCCGACGCAGCACTACATTCCATCTCCCAACCCATACCGTGCAGCTGACCCGACGGACGCACGGGCCATCATCGCGGCCTCGGTGGCGGCGTTGCGCGCCAAGGTGGCGGAGCTCGGCGCAGACAACGTCGCCGCGTTCTTCTGCGAGCCCATCCAGGGTTCCGGCGGCGTGATCGTGCCGCCCAAGGGCTGGCTCAAGGCCATGCGCGAAGCCGCTCGCGAGCTTGGCATCCTGTTCGTGGTGGACGAGGTCATCACCGGCTTTGGGCGCACCGGCCCGATGTTTGCCTGCGATGCCGAAGGCGTCGACCCCGACATCATGACCATGGCCAAGGGGCTGACGGCAGGCTATGTACCCATGGGCGCAACGCTCATCTCCGACCAGATCTACCGGGGCATTGCCGACGGCGCTCCGGCAGGAGTACCGATCGGTCATGGCGCCACATACTCGGCCCACCCGGTCAGCGCAGCAGTGGCGCTGGAAGTGCTGCGCCTGTACGAAGAAGGCGGCATCCTCGCCAACGGCCAGCGCGGCGCGGCCAGTTTTGCGGCCGGACTGGACGGTTTGCTCGCTCACCCGCTGGTCGGCGACTCACGCCATCGTGGTTTGCTGGGCGCGCTGGAACTCGTGAGTGACAAGACCACCAAGCGTGGCTTCGATGCATCACTTGATTTGCCCAATTTGATTGCCTCGGCTGCCTACGGCAACGGCCTCGTGTTCCGTGCGTTTGGTGACAACATCCTGGGCTTTGCGCCTGCCCTGACCTACACAGAAGACGAATTCGCACAACTCTTCACGCGCCTGAAAAAGACGCTCGACGACGTGCTGGCCAATCCGGCCGTGCGGGCCGCGACGGCTTAAGACGAGAAGCTACAACAAGCTGACACAAGAGACGCTGGCTGCCGCAGAATCGGATCTATCTTCTACGCGTTCGCCACTGCCATGACCGAAGCCCTCAAGATTGATCGCCTGGACCTGCGCATCCTCGCCCAGCTGCAGAGGAACGGGCGCATGACCAACGTGGACTTGGCCGATGCCGTGGGGCTGTCGCCCAGCCCGTGCCTGATCCGTGTCAAGCGCTTGGAGCAGGCCGGCTACATCTCCGGATACGGCGCGCACATCCGGCTGGAAAAACTGGGAGACACGCTCACGGTGTTCACCGAAGTCACGCTGTCGGACCACCACCGCGAGACGTTCGTGCGCTTCGAGGCGGCCATCCGTGAGGTGGATGAGGTGCTCGAATGCCATCTCCTTTCCGGCGGCTACGACTATCTGCTGCGCTTCATCACACGCGGCGTCAATCACTACCAGGAGGTAATTGAAGAGCTGTTGGAGCGCAATATCGGCATTGCCAAGTACTTCAGCTACATCGTCATCAAGTCGCCGTTCGTCAAGACGCACTGCCCGATCGAACGACTCTTTCCCAATCAACGCTGATGCCGATGCCCGAAGCCTTCTACGTTCATCCCCCACGTTCCACAGATCGCGTTCGAGCCGTTCTTCGAAATGGCGCGCAAAGTTCGAACCCGGAACCGCGTGACCGTCATCCGCATCCCCGGCGGTGTCAAGACTTCCGTGCAGGATGACTGGTTGGTCATGGACCCGATCACACATGTTCCGAGCTCGAGCTACGCGCTCGGTTTCTCCGAACAGGGGCTCCAACTATAGCCCGACGTGGGCAGTGCAATGGCAAGCCTTGTTCATACCGACATCAACGCCACTCTCACCAGATTGAGCGCTTTTGGCAACTGCCCGCGAGCGCTGCGTAGTCCCGCCTAAATCAACATCGAAAGAACAAACCATGTCGAGTCTTCAGCAAACAGCAACCGCTTGTGCGATCCCAGCCTCATTCGTTGATATGCGCCAATTCGCTCGAGACGAAAGCGAAGGCATTCCCATGCTGGCCTCGCCGGGTGATGACCGCTTCCTTTCCAGCCGCCGCATTCTCGATTGGGCTCAAGGTCCGGTAACGGCGGGCGTCATTGAACTCGATTCCGACAGCGGTTCAGTGCAGTCGCTTCCGGCAGATGAGTTCATCATCGTTCACGTGGGTAGCTTGACCATCTCACAACAGGGCTTCCTTCTCACTCTGGAGCCCGGTCAGAGCACGGTCCTCAAGAGAGGCGCCACATTCTCCTGGTCGACACAAGGCCCGGTGTCACTCATCTTCACGCGCTACAACAACAGCCAAGCGGGAGACTGCGCCATCGTGCCCATCAAGGAAAACCCACAGTTGGAGCTGACCGGTACGCCGCCGGCAGAACTGCTGCTCACACCGCCGCCGGTATGTCGCAACCACACCGACTATCGCTCGGCCGATGGTGAGTTCGTGTGCGGTACCTGGGATTCAACGCCTTATCACCGACGGGCGATGTTCTATCGCCACTTTGAACTGATGTACCTGCTGGAAGGTAGCGTGACGCTCACCGACGAAGCCGACCGTGCCAGCACGTTCTCAAAGGGGGACATCTTCCTCGTTGAGCAGACGGCCCGGTGTACATGGGAAAGCCGCGAACATGTGGCGAAGGTTTATGTGATTTATCGACCCGCGCAGTAGGTGATATCGGGTTTCTGCCGGATTTGTCCTGGAAAGACGGAGCAGTCGCAAGTGAAAACGTTGTTGCTCAGCAAGCAAGAAGTCGCCGGCCTCATTTGCATGAGGGAAGTCATCGGCGCAGTGGAGGAGGCATACAAAGCCTTTAACAGCGATCAGGTGGTGCAGCCCGACTATATTGGGATAGACCTCCATCCTCCGCGCGGGGATATTGATTTCAAGCTCGGTTACTACAAAGGCAATGAAATCATCTCAATGAAGGCTTCTTCCGGCGGTTTTCCCAACAACCCCGCGACGTATGGCGTGCCGAGCGGCATGGGCACCATTCTGCTGTTTGACGCACGGACCTGTGCGCTGAGCTGCGTCATGGATGGAAGCTTGATCACCGGCCTCCGGACCGGGGCCGCCGGGGCTGTGTCCGTCAAGGCGCTGGCGAGGAGGGGCGCCAAAACAATCGCATCGATCGGTACCGGCAATCAAGCGCGGATGCAAATCCGTGCCATCAGCGAGATCATGAACATTGACGTGATTCACGCATGGGACCACACCCCAGCATCGCTCGCGAAGTACAAGGCCGATATCGAAGACGAGTTCGGCATTCCTGTTGTGACCGCAGACTCGAAACAAACCGCCGTTGAGCAAGCGGATATCTTGATTACGACGACCCGCGGCAAAGGCTCCTTAGTGGAAGCCGGTTGGGTCAAGCCTGGCACGCACATTGTTGCGATCGGAACGGACGCAAGAGGCAAGCAGGAACTGGATCCGGAGATATTCCGGAACGCTAAGGTAGTCGTTGACTCGATTCTGCAATGCAGTGAAAAGGGCGAAACCCAGCACCCGTTGCGCCACAACATCCTTACCACAGACGGCATCCACGCAGAGATCGGCGAAGTCTTGCTTGGCACGAAGCCCGGACGAGAGAACGACGACGAGATCACGATCTTCGACTCCACAGGCATGGCCATTCAGGACAATACGACCTCGACAAGAATCTATCGGAACGCAATAGAGCGCAACGTTGGAACCTTCTTTGAGTTCATTCAATAGTGAGATTCTCAATGCGCAACTACCCTACCCTTCAGGACATACGGGAAGCCCAGGACCGACTGAGGCCTCACATCCGCCACACACCGCTATTGCGTGCAGACAAAATCGAAAAAGTTGCGGGGTGTCAGCTCTATCTGAAGCCTGAGATGCTGCAGATTACAGGGGCTTTCAAGATTCGAGGCGCCTTGAACAAAGTGCTTTCTCTGCCAAGGCATGAAATCACCAACGGCATCATTGCAACGTCCTCGGGCAACCATGCACAGGGGCTTGCTTACGCCGCAAGGATGCTGGGCGTCAAAGCGTTTCTCGTGCTTCCGGTAACTACGCCAAAGATCAAGATCGAGAATACGAAGGCCCTAGGTGCGGATGTCATTCTGTTCGACGGAGACACTGCAGCGAGATGGAAGAAGGTGTACGAAATTGCTGAAGAAAATCAATACGCAGTGGTTCACGCGTTCGAAGACCCATTGGTGATGGCTGGCCAGGGAACAATTGGCTGCGAAATACTGGAAGACTTGGAAGATGTGAACACTGTCATCATTCCCATGGGCGGTGGCGGCCTGATTTCGGGGATTGCGACCGCCCTCAAGGAAACGAAGCCATCTGTGCGCGTCATCGGTGCGGAGCCCGCCTTGACGCCAAAGTACTACCACAGCCGGATCAATAAAGAGCGTACATCGCTTCCTTTGGGAAATACCATTGCGGATGGTTTAAGGATCAGCGTTCCAGGGCAAAACCCGTATCCGATCATTGAAAAATACGTGGATGAAATTGTCCTGGTTGACGACGAGCACATCATCGCAGGTATGCGCGCGCTCGCTAAGGATGCAAAGCTAATTGCTGAGCCCGCCGCCTCAATCGGTGTGGGAGCCTTGTTGGCCGGCTCGATCCAAGTCAGGCCGGACGAAAAAGTATGTGCGGTACTGAGTGGCGGAAACTGGGACCTGTCCGAGCTCGCCGAGATATACCGCCTGGCGTGACGCCTGAGATCAAATCTGTCTCCTCGACCTCCGGGAGCTTGGCTCGCGGGCAGCAATGCCTGTGAGCTTTTTTTGATGAATGAACCCGATTGATATCCCCAAGGCACTGCGCCAATCCGGCCTGAAAGTGACCTTGCCAAGGCTGCGCATCCTGCAGCTTTTTCATGAGCGAGAGACCAAGCACCTGTCGGCCGAGGAGATCTACCGCTCTTTGATGGACGAGAAAATCGACACGGCCCTTGCAACCGTTTACCGGGTGCTGATGCAGTTTGCAGAAACAGGCATTGTCATTCGCCGTCATTTCGAGGCGGGTGCGGCAGTGTTCGAGCTCAATGAAGGCGATCATCACGACCACCTGATCTGCACCACCTGCGGCAAGGTGGAAGAATTCGTTGATAGCGACATCGAACAGCGTCAGGAAAGCATCGCAAAGGAACGCGGCTTTGCGCTCCATGATCGTTCCCTGTATCTCTATGGCCTGTGCGCAGACTGCAAGTCGACTCAACCGGGCGATCGACAAGATCGAGATATAAGGGAGACCAATATGGGCAGCCGGAAACTCGACATCCATCCGCAGCATGCGAACATGGAACGGCCGTACCGTTGATGACTTGAAGGCGGCGTCTCGCGCCGCGACGTCATCCGCTTGCTGGCGGCCGGAGCTCTGGAGGCCTCCATCGCGACGGTGTGCTGAGACATGCCAGCACCGTCCTCGGACACAAGGCGGCTTGTACGGACGGGCCAGTCGCTCTCACCGTCACTTATCTCGCCGTTTGGCATGCGCTCAGCAAGGCGGCTTCCCCTCGCCCCCATCCCTTACACCACGTCTGAGAGCGTAATTCTAGGCTGCCGCGGCAACAGAAAGCGCACGACCGCGGCGGACAAAGGCGGATCTGACCGAGCACCGCAGAACATCTCATGCATGTGCGAGATCGACAAGGAATCTGCTCGAGTCTCGCTGCAATAAAGCATCTCTGCGGCACTGATCTCCATAAACTTGTATTCGATCTGACACCCATCTTTCGTCTACATATAGGAGATCAATGAAATGGCATACAAACCGAAATTCATCAGCTTCGACTGCTACGGCACGCTCATCAACTTTGAAATGGGGCCGACTGCAAAACGAATTTTCGAAGATCGTGTTCCGGCGGAACGGATGCCAGCATTCTTGGACAGTTTCCGGTTCTATCGCCTCGACGAAGTATTGGGCGAGTGGAAGCCATTCTTTGACGTTGTTGAAAATTCCATTCGCCGCACATGCAAGACGCATGGCGTGGAATACCGTCCGTCCGATGCAGTCGCCTTGTACGACGCCGTCCCAACCTGGCAGCCTCATCCGAATGTCGTCGAGACACTGGAGGCCATCGCCCCACATGTCCCGCTGGTGATCCTGTCGAACTCGATGGTCGACCTGATTCCGCATAGCGTCGCCCACCTCAAGGCTCCCTTCCACGCCGTGTACACCGCCGAGGAAGCCCGCGCCTACAAACCGCGGGCCCAGATGTTCGAATATATGTTCGACCAGCTCGGCTGCGGCCCTGACCAGATGATGCACGTTTCGTCGAGCTTCCGTTATGACCTCATGACGGCGTCCGACCTGGGGTTCATGGCCAGGGCGTTCATCGATCGCGGTCACGAGCCGGTGTGCGACGGCTATGGCGTCAACAGGTTGACTGACATCCGCCAGCTTCCCGGCTTGCTTGGGCTTGAGTGCCTGCCCCAGACCGCCGCGACGAAACGAGCCGCATGATGGCGAAGGATCGCGCGATTGCGGCGGCAGCGCTGAGCACGGCGGCCCCAGCCCTTACCCCCGGCGAGATTGCGGCTCTGGTCAGTCGCCTCTACGGTGTCCATGGCAGCGTGAAGGCACTGGCCGGCGAGCGCGACCAGAACTGCTGCATCGAGACCTCGGACGGTACGCGGTACGTCGTCAAGATCAGCAATCCGTCCGAGTCGGTGTCGGTCGTCGACTTCCAGATTGCTGCGCTCGACCACATCGCCCACGTTTCGCCGGACCTGCCGGTGCCACGCGTCGTGCGCACGCTTGACGGACGCACACGCGACACGGTCACCCTGGCCGACGGCGCGCAAACCACGGTGCGGATGCTGACCTATCTCGACGGCATCCAGATTCGGGAGACGCCCCGGACTGCTGCACAGCGCCGAGCAATGGGCACATTCCTCGCTAGGTTGAATCTCGCGTTGAGCGATTTCTCGCATCCGGCGGCGACGCACGATCTCCTCTGGAACGTTTCGGCGGCGCACCGGCTGACGACCAAGCTCGATGCCATTGACGATGCCCCGCGGCGAGCGCTCGTCGAGTCGTTCATGAAGCGCTTCACCGACCATGTGCTGCCGCGCCTCGCATCGGTCAGGGCACAGGTCATCCACAACGACTACCACCTCTACAATGTGCTCGTCGCCCCGGACGATTACGAGCGCATTCTCGGCATCATCGACTTCGGAGACATGCTGCAGGCGCCGCTGGTCGGCGAGGTCGGTACGGCGGCGGCCTTTCACATGACCGGCAACGCCGATCCGTTCGAGGGACCGGCGCAGTTCGTCGGCGCCTATCACGCGATTCTGCCGTTGACTGACGTCGAGCATGAAATCGTTGCCGACCTCATGGCCACGCGCCACCTCATCACCGCACTGATTTCAGAGTGGCGCGCCAAGCGCTATCCCGAGAACCGCGCGTACATCATGCGCCACAACCCCGCAGCCTGGGAGGCCCTGTCGCAGATGGCCAATCTTTCCCGCAACGAGATGCGCGATCGGCTACTGGCCGAAGTCCGCGAGGCACGCGAAGCACGCGAAGCACAACACGGATAAGGAAAAGGAAACACAATGACAAGCACCACTGACCTCAATATGGTCAACGCCTACATTCCCGGACGCGCCAATGTGCGACCCGCCACTGCGGCGTTGATCGAACGGCGCGACGCGTTGCTCGGCCCCGCGTATCGACTGATGTACGAACATCCGCTTCACATCGTGCGAGGCGAAGGCGCGTGGCTCATCGATCCGGAAGGCCGCCGCTATCTCGACATCTACAACAACGTCGCATCGCTCGGGCATTGCCATCCGGCAGTGACGGAGGCGATATGCCGACAGGTGAAGACGCTCGCGACCAACACGCGCTATCTGCACGACACGATTCTCGAACTGGCCGAACGCCTGCTGGCGACCGTGCCCGAAACCGAGCTTGCCCATCTCATGTTGACCTGCACGGGCAGCGAGGCGAACGACGTTGCCTATCGCATCGCTCAGGTCCGCACCGGCGGCACCGGCGTAATCGTGACGGAAACCGCGTATCACGGTTTTACCGACGCCGTGTCGAAGTTCTCGCCCTCGCTCGGCACGACGGTCGATCTGGGCGCACACGTTCGCCTCGTTCCAGCACCGCGCCTCTATCACGCCGACGGTGCCGACATCTCCGAGCGCTTTACGCGCGATGTCGAAGCGGCAATCGGCGATCTGAAGCGTCACGGCATCAAGCCGGCGGCATTGATTATCGATTCCGTATTCACGAGCGACGGCATCCTGTCTGAACCGGCAGGTCTTCTGAAGGGCGCCGTCGACGCGATCAAACGGGCGGGTGGCCTGTTCATCGCCGACGAAGTCCAGCCCGGCTTCGGCCGGACCGGTGAGCATATGTGGGGCTTCCAGCGCCACGGTGTCGTTCCGGACATCGTCACGATGGGCAAGCCGATGGGCAATGGGCAACCTGTCGCGGGACTGTTAGCCACCTCTGACGCGTTGGCGGAATTCGGCAAAAGCTCCAGATACTTCAACACGTTCGCAGGCAACGCCGTATCGTGCGCAGCGGCGCTGGCGGTACTAGACACGATCGAGAAAGAAGACCTCGTACAGCATGCCGCCACGGTCGGGAAGATTCTGCGCGATGGCATCGCCGATCTGGCGAACCGGCACGAGGCCATTGGCGACGTGCGTGGCGTCGGCATGTTCGTCGGCGTGGAGCTTGTCTCAGACCGCGCATCGCGAGCACCGCACAGGGAGCTCACCACCCGAGTGGTCAATCGCATGCGCGACAATGGCGTGCTGCTCAGCGCCTGCGCAATGGGGCACAATGTACTCAAGATTCGACCGCCGCTGGTGCTGTCAGCGGAGCAAGCCGGCATCGTTATTGAAACGCTGGATGAAGCGCTATCTAGCGTGCGGTCGGAAGAACGGGGTAACCCGGACTGACACCGGTAGTGGTATCCGCTCATGCGATCTTCCGATTCCCTGGACCCCTTCGACATCAAGATTCTTGTGGCGCTTCAGCACGATGGACGCTGCTCGAATGTCGATCTTGCGGCGACCATTGGCCTTAGTGAGAGCCCATGTCTGCTCCGTACGAAAAGGCTCCAGGAAATCGGTGTTATTCGTAGCTATCGCGCGGAGGTCGAACTCGAGAAGCTAGGCAACCACGTCATTGTGCTTTCCGAGGTGACGCTGAACAGCCATCGGCCCCACGACTTCCGTAGATTCGAAGCGGGGGCCGGCAAGTACGACGAAATCGTCGAGTGCTACAACGTCAGTGGTGGCTACGATTACCTTCTGAAAGTCGTGGTGCCCAGTATCGGGTATTTTCAAGCGCTCATGGAGCGACTGCTGAAAGATGATATCGGCATCGAGAAATTTTCCAGCCGGATCGTATTGCGCAAGCCGCTTGAGCAGCGCGGATATCCGCTGACCATTATTGCAACTGGAAAGCCAAGCTGGGATTAAGTGTGACGCCAGGTGCATGAACACTTTGTCCCGGCAGTCACTTACCTCCTAGACTCAGCAACGGTTCGTTCGAGCACTAAGGACAGCTGTTCGGCCAGCGGCAGCGCTCGCAACGTTGCCCTGCCCTTGTTTCCAGCGTCAAGCACTTTCGTCTAGAGCAAAGCAAAAAAACGCGCGCAATCTGCGGTTTTGCACGATTTGTCGGTGCCAAGTGCGGGGCACGCGGCCGTACCATCTGGTCGGCATCGTCGCCAGCCCTCTACGCTTTATGATGCGCTCGTCCATCCGCACACGCGTTGTCTGCACCAGCATCGTTCTTGTCGCTCTCTCGATCGTCTGCAGCACACTCGCAAACTACTTCATCGCAAGAGCGAGTCTCAACGAGGCCATCGATCGCAACCTTGCCTCGATCACGGATAACCGCGCGGTCGCCATTGGCGAGTGGGTCGCCGGCAAGACTCGCATGGTTGCCTCGCTTCAGGATGCCGTCCTGACACCTGAATCGATGCCTTTCCTTGACCAGATTGCCGCTGCTGGCGATTTCTGGGATGTGGGTGTCGGCTATCCGGACAAGACTGCGAAGTTCACAGGTTGGCCGAACATTCCGTCCAGCTATGACCCGACTACGCGACCCTGGTACAGCGCTGCGCAACAAGCCGGCAAGACCGTCGCGACGCCCTATGTCAGCACCAGCGGGGCGTTGCTCGTTGCCTTGAGCGTACCGGTGATGCGCAACGGTGCGATGAAGGCCGTGGTCGTTGGGGATATCAAGCTGGACAGCGTGGTCGAGGGCATCAAATCGATTCATCCAACCCCCGCAAGTTTCGGCATGCTGGTGGATAACACCGGCCGCATCATCGCGCATCCAGATCCAAAGCTCCGGTTCAAAGCTGCGACTGAAATTGCCGCGGATTTCGCCCGCATCACAGCGGGTACCGCCAGCTCTGCCAAAGGTCCTTTCGAACTCACGGTCAATGGAGCGAAGAAGTTCGTGCGCGCCCAGCCGGTGCCAGGCACGGATTGGCAGGTCGTGGTTGCACTGGACAAGTCCGAGGCGACTGCGGGGCTGCGCTCGCTGATGATTGCGTCCCTGACGTGCCTTGTGATCGTGGTCTGCATTGCCTCCGTCATCGTTGCAGCCATGACCACGACGGCGTTCCGGCGCCTGCGCACTGTGTGCGAGGCCATGGCTGCAATCGGCTCTGGCAATGGCGATCTGACCCAGCGTTTGCCCGAGCACGGCCGGGATGAAGTGGCAGATATCGCGCGATCCTTCAATCAGTTCGTCGGAAAGCTTCAAGGCGTCATGCTGCGCATCCGCGATAGCGGCGAACTCGTGCGCGCTGCTGCCAACGAGATCGCGGCAGCAAGCCTGGATCTTTCTTCCCGCACGGAATCGGCGGCGGCGAACTTGCAGCAAACGGCCGCATCGATGGACCAAATCTCGGGCACAGTGGACCGGTCGGCTGCCGCCGCGCGCGATGCCGATGAACGCTCCGCCGCAGCCACCAGAATTGCGTCACGCGGCGGCGAAGTGGTGTCGGACGTGGTCGGCACCATGGCGAAAATCGAAGAGGCATCCGACCGCATCGGAGCCATCATCGGCGTAATTGACGGCATTGCCTTCCAGACCAATCTCTTAGCGCTCAACGCTGCGGTGGAGGCGGCGCGCGCGGGCGAGCAAGGCCGCGGTTTCGCGGTCGTCGCTCAGGAAGTGCGCACGCTTGCGCAACGAAGTGCACACGCTGCGCGCGAGATCAAGCAGCTAGCTGGATCCACTGTCGAGAGCGTCACTGCAGGCTCGCTTCAGGTACGCCAGGCTGGCGAGACGATGACCGAGATCGTTGCGAACGCAGCTGCAGTGCAGGCCATCGTCTCGGAAATCGCTAGTGCGGCCAACGAACAGACGCAAGGCATCCAGGAGGTCAATCATGCCGTCATGCAGCTGGACGGAATGGTCCAGCAGAACGCGGCCCTTGTGGAGCAGTCTGCTGCCGCGTCCAGTGCGTTGCAGGAACAGGCAAATGCGCTGGCCGTCATGATCGGTCAGTTCAAGGTGGAGTGACCCGTCCAGCCCGATGGAAGCCGGCCGTTCAAACATGGGCATTCACCACTGCTAGCGCCCCCTCGGCACAGCATGCTGGCAGTACGCCATAAAACAGCAGCTTCGTGATGATCGACCATGTGTTTCGCGACAAGCGCATGGCCACTCTATGTTGCAATGACACCAGCCGAAGACCGACTCAATCGCTGCATCGCAGCGGAACATCGCGGCGCCACTGCCATGAAACCCAATACGTACCGAATCGCATTTCCAACCGCTTGCATGTTGCCCGGTCAGGGCACGCACATGCCTCCACTGCCCGTTTGCGGAGGACCGTTCTGATGAATCACGCCATCGTTGAGCGCCTGAGCAACGCAGGCCATCTGGACCGCATCTATGTGGACGGTGAGTGGGTTCGCCCCGTGGGCCGGGGCCGGGCGGCCGTCGTTGATCCTTCGACGCAGGACATTGTGGCTGAGATTGCCCTGGGCAGCCGCCAAGACGTCGCAGCCGCCGTAGCCGCCGCCAACGCCGCTTTTGCCGAGTGGTCCGTCAGCTCGATAGAGCGCCGCGTGTCACTCCTCGATCGAGTGCACGCGCTCATTCTCGAACGGGCTGAGGTGTTCGCCCAGGCAATTTCGCTGGAGATGGGGTCCGCCATCGGCATGGCACGCAGCGCACAGGTGCCGTCAGCGGCAGCGCACATCCGCGTGGCATGCGATAACCTGCGCCGGTATCCGTTTGTCTCGCACCGAGATGGCCTGACGATCGCACGCGAACCGATCGGGGTGTGTGGCCTCATCACGCCATGGAACTGGCCGCTGTACCAGATTACTGCGAAGGTGGGCCCCGCACTGGCCGCAGGATGCACCGTCGTGCTGAAGCCGAGCGAGTTGTCACCGTTCAGTGCCCTGCTCTTCGCCCAGGTCATGCATGACGCCGGTGTACCGGCGGGCGTGTTCAATCTCGTCAACGGGGAAGGACCTGAAGTGGGTGCCGCGCTGGCGGAACACCCGAACGTGGACATGATCTCCATCACGGGCTCCACGCGTGCCGGCGTGTTGGTCGCGCAGGCCGCGGCAGTAACGGTCAAGCGTGTCGCGCAGGAACTCGGCGGCAAGTCGCCCAATATCGTGCTGCCGGATGCAGACCTTACGCGCGCCGTGCCAGGAGGCATTACCGCAGCGTTCCGCAACGTCGGACAGTCGTGCAGCGCACCAACGCGCATGATTGTGCCGCGCGATCGCCTGGCCGAGGTAGAGCGGATCGCTTGCGAGACAGTTTCCGGACTGGTGATCGGCGACCCGCGCTCCGAACGGACCACGCACGGCCCGGTGGCAAACGCCGCGCAGTTCAATCGTGTGCAGGAAATGATTAGCGCCGGTATTGCTGAGGGTGCCCAGCTTGTCTGCGGCGGCCTCGGCCGGCCGCCAGGCCTGGAACGTGGATTCTACGTACGGCCGACGATCTTCTCCGACGTGCATCCAAAAATGCGCATCGCTCAGGAAGAGATCTTCGGCCCCGTGCTATCGATCATCGCCTACGACAGCGTCGACGAAGCCGTGGAGATCGCCAACGACACCATCTACGGCCTTGGTTCCCACGTACAGGGACGAGATCTCGCTGCGGCGCGCGCCGTTGCCGCACGCATACGCGCCGGCCAGGTGCATATCAACTATCCGGCCTGGAATGCGCACGCGCCCTTTGGAGGCTACAAGCGTTCGGGCAATGGTCGTGAATACGGGATGGAAGGCCTGGAGGAGTATCTCGAAACGAAGGCCATCCTTGAACACGGTGACACACAACCAGCATGAATGCTGCCTTGATACCGCACCGCAGAGCGGCGCTTAGACTGCCTGGCGGGCCGGACGCAGACATCAAGCTGCAACTGGCCGCGGTGTGTCACAACGAGGACATCTACATCGACAAACCAATGCAATACCACGCACACACATACGACTTGCCCCCCCGCATCGTTCGGTCATATCCAATGGACGAGTTCCTGTTCATGCCCCAGAGCGCGCACATCGTATGGCAGAGCACAGAGCGTGTCGCCAAGTTGGACGTTGAGCAGTGCGTGCAAGCCTAAGAATGCGAGGAAATCCATCCATGTCACAGCCCTTGCGTCTCATTGAGACCTCCTCTCGCCTGCCAGCGCATGCTGACGTCGTAGTGATTGGCGGCGGCATCATCGGCGTATTTGCTGCCTACTACCTGGCCAAACGAGGCCTGTCGGTGACTGTCGTCGAGAAAGGCCGAATCGGCGCCGAACAGTCGAGCCGCAATTGGGGTTGGTGTCGTCAACAGAACCGCGACGCACGCGAGCTGCCAATGGCTACCCGAAGCCTTGAATTGTGGGAGCAGTTTGCTGCGGACTCCGGCGAAGACACAGGCTTCCGCCGGTGCGGCTTGCTGTACCTCAGCAACGACGGCGACGAGATCGCCCGCTGGGCAAAATGGCGCGATTTCGCTCGGACTGCTGGCGTGACGACGCACATGTTGAGCGGCCGTGAGGCCAGCGAGCGCGGCCGGGATACGGGGCGCGCGTGGAAAGGCGGCGTGTTCTCACCCAGCGACGGCACTGCCGACCCGGCCAAGGCAGCGCCGTCAGTAGCCGCTGCACTCATGAAGCTCGGCGGCATCGTGCAACAAAATTGTGCCGCGCGAGGCATTGAACTGGAGGGCGGCCGCGTCAGCGGTGTCGTCACGGAAGCCGGAACCATCAAGACCCGCACAGTGGTGTTCGCTGGCGGCGCCTGGGCTTCCTCGTTCTGCCGCCAATTGGGCATTCGCTTTCCTCAAGCGACCGTGCGCCAGTCCATCGTGCGCGTGTCCGGGGTGACTGAGCACCTCCCTGATGCGCTGCATACCGCGCGCGTGTCGATCACCCGCCGCAGCGATGGCAGCTATAACCTGGCCATTAGCGGCCGCGGACGCGTCGACCCGACGGCGCAGCTTCTGCGCTTCGCTCCGCAGTTTCTGCCGATGTTCGCCAAGCGCTGGCGAAACGTGTTTCCAGGCGGATTGGAAGGTATTCGTGCAGGCCACGAAACACTTGCGCGATGGCGACTGGATACACCCACGCCCATGGAGCGGGTACGCATACTCGATCCCAAGCCGGACGCAGCGGCTGTCAAGCAAACCTATAACCGTGCCGTCGAACTGGTGCCAGCATTGGGCAAGACCGGCATCTCCAATGCCTGGGCCGGCTTCGTGGACAACACGCCGGATGGCGTGCCCGGAATCGGCGAGCTGCCGGAGATTCCCGGTTTCATCCTGGCCGCAGGCTTCTCGGGGCACGGGTTCGGCATCGGCCCTGGCGCAGGCCACCTGATCGCCGACCTGGTGACCGGTGACGAGCCAATCTTCGATCCGGCCCCCTACAACCCGGTGCGCTTCAAGCAATCGGCCTGGGGCAAGGTAGCCGATTTCTAGAGCCCCAGTGTCTCGATTCCACCGTCAGGCCAGTGAGCTGACGCGGCTGATGCTCGCTCAGCTGTTCCTCAACGCGTGTGTCGCAGGCATGCGGATGACCATGTCGCTGCGCCTGGCACAAGGTGAGGAGGCGGTTGGATGCCTGATCGCGCTGTTCGCCCTCTCTCAGGTATTCCTCGCGCTGCCAGCAGGCCGCTACTGCGAGCGACATGGGGTCAAGGGGCCGATCCTACGGTCGATAGCAGTGGCCGTCTGCGGCTGTGCCCTTGCGGCCGCATGGCCGATATTCCCGGTGTTGTGCGTGAGCGCAGTGCTCACAGGTGGTGCGGGAGGTGTCGCCATCATTGCGGTTCAGCGCCACACTCCACGCATCGCCAGCGGCCCGGTCGCACTCCAGAATGCGTTTTCCTGGCTCGCGATCGGTCTGGCCCTGTCCAACGTCCTGGGGCCGCTCGCAGCCGGCATCGTCATCGATAGCGCCGGGTTTCGCGCCGCCTTCCTTGCGATGGCCACACTGCCGCTGCTGGCTTGGCTAGCCGTGCGAGGCGTGAACGATCACGTGTCCATGGCACCGGCGGCGGCTATTCAACCACCAGGTGGTATCTCGAACCTCTGGCGGGACCTCGCCCTGCGGCGGCTCCTCATCGTTACGTGGTTGCTGGCGTCGTGCTGGGACGTGCACACCTTCATAGTCCCATTACTGGGGCACGAGCGTGGTCTTCCGGCTGCAATGATCGGCAGCATCCTGGGTGCCTTTGGCGCTGGCGCCGCTGCCGTACGACTACTGACACCGCTCGTGGGGGCACGTCTGCGCGAATGGGCCGTGCTGGTCGGGGCAATGACCGCCACCGCCATCCTATTCGGGATATACCCGCTCATGTCAGCGCCGTTGGCTATGGGTGTGTGCTCCGCACTCCTCGGTTTCACCCTTGGCAGTGTGCAGCCGATGGTCATGAGCCTCCTGCACCGGGTAGCGCCTGAGCATCGCTATGGGGAAGCGGTCGCGATGCGAGTGATCGTGATCAACCTGTCGAGCGTCGGTATTCCCATGGTCTCCGGCGTGGCAGGCTCCTTGATCGGCACTGCGGGCGTGTTCTGGGCCGCAGGTGTAATCGTAGCTGCCGGCACTAGGCTAACGATCGGTCTCAGGAAGCACTGAGAAAGGTAAAGCGGCACCCATGATCCATTCCATCGCTTTCATTCATACCGTGGCGCTACTAGTCGAGCGCTTTCGGCCGCGCTTTCTACGGGAGCTGCCTAACCAGCGCTGCTTCCATAGGCTGAACGAGGGCGGGCTGCAGGACCTGCAACGAGACGGACCTTCGCACGCGATCACCCGGCGTATCGTGAAGATCGACGACGCGATATACGCAGAAGTGGCACGCAGCCATGGACGCGTCGGCTTACTGTGTACGACACGCTCCACGCTTGAACCGAGCCGCTCGCTGCTCGCCGAGCACGCTCTAGCCTCAGGGACGCGCGTGGAGATAGCGCGTTCAACGCGCTGAGCGCAGGCAGGCGCGAGGAGCGCAATATCCTTGTGACAGAGTCCGCGCTGGCCCTAGCCCAGTGGCATAGTGAATCGCCCCGGCTTTCGAGGAGGCCGGTTGGTTTAAGTTGAGACCGCTACAGCGGTCTCGCTGGCGAGTTGCCGCCAGTAGTTTGCCTCAGCTTCAGCCGGTGGGATGTACCCGAT
>Ga0068856_100001060_pt1 | contig 29109 bp, 19 predicted proteins | sample KBSCornC62_FD_66595 | JGI IMG/M metagenome (GOLD analysis project Ga0068856, IMG submission 66595) | Corn rhizosphere microbial communities from Kellogg Biological Station, Michigan, USA - KBS Corn C6-2 | ecosystem: Host-associated > Plants > Roots > Rhizosphere > Soil ... | reverse complement strand
CGGTCGTACCGATCATTGCGAACTGGGTGCGCGCGTACCTGGTCATCCTGCTCGGCTATCTTTCCAACAACCGGCTCGCCGCCGGCGTCGATCACATCATCTACGGCTGGGTCTTCTTCGGCATCGTGATGCTGCTCATGTTCGGCATCGGCTCGCGATGGCACGAGCCGGCGCCGCGATCGGTTCCGGGCGCGAAGGCGCCGGCTGCGAGCCACCTGCCGCTCGTTCATGCGGGCTTGCGTCGCTTCGGCGTCGCCGCCGTCGCCGCCGTCGCCATCGCGCTCGCGTGGCCGCTCGTCGACGCGGTCACCCAGGTCCCGCGCGGTCCCGTTGCGCCGCTCACGCTGAACGCGGTTCCCGGATGGCACGCCGTCGACGGGAACAAGGCACCCGTGCGTCTCGATCGCGCCTCCGCCTCGTTCCACCAGCTCTTCGAGCGTGATGGACAGGTCGTCGGCGCGGCGCTCGCTTACTACCAGGCTCAGGACTCGCGACGCAAGCTTGCGCGGATATCCGGCGAGCTGTTCGCGGACGAGGGGCAGGGCTGGATCCGCACGGTCGTCGGGCAGCGCACGCCCCGCATCGGCGGCGACCTTCATACGGTGCTCGAGACGCATGCGCAAACCCCGGGGAGCCGCATGGTCGTCGAGTGGGAGTGGTACTGGATCGACGGCTCGGTGACGTCGAGCAACGTCATGTCGAAGCTGCTCGTCGGCTGGTCGCGCCTTTCGCATCGTCGCGACAACGCCGCGGCGGTGTTGCTTTACACGCACGACAGCGGCGACGGACATGGCGCCCGGACGCTTCAGCAGTTCGCGCACGACGCGTGGCCCGCGATCGAAGCCGCGCTTCGACAACGCGCAGGGTCCGTCGAATGAGCGGTGCATCGGCGACGGCAAGCGGCCGCTCGATGGATGCGCGGCCGCTGATCGTCCACGTACTGCACCGCTTCGACATCGGCGGCCTCGAGAACGGCGTCGTCAACCTGTTGAATCGCCTGCCTCACGAGCGATTCCGCCACGCCGTCGTCGCGCTGACCGAGGTCACCGACTTCCGGCAGCGGGTGACGCGGCGCGACGTCGCCTTCTTTTCGCTGCGCAAGCCGCCCGGCCACGGCATTCGCGTGTTCCCGGCGCTCTATCGCCTTTTTCGAGCGCTCCGTCCGGCGATCGTGCATACGCGCAACCTCGCGGCGCTCGAAGCGTCGTTCCCCGCGTGGCTCGCGCGCGTCCCGGTTCGCATCCACGGCGAGCACGGACGCGACGTGACGGATCTCGACGGATCGAACGCTCGATACCGGCTGATCCGCAGAGCCTATCGTCCATTCGTGGACCACCATGTCGCGGTCTCCGGCGACCTCGAGCGGTACCTGGTCGAGCACATCCACGTCGACGCGTCGCGGGTGACGCGAATCGTGAACGGCGTCGACACCGAACGGTTTCACCCGAGTAACGAGCCTCCCCGCATTTCCGGCTATCCGTTTGCCGATGCCGCGCTTTGTGTCGTCGGCACGGTCGGACGGTTGCAGGCGGTCAAGCATCAGACGCTCCTCGCCGAGGCGTTCGCGCGCGTGCTCGAACGGTCGCCTGCGCTGCGAACGCGGCTGCGGCTCGTCATCGTCGGCGAGGGCCCGCTTCGCGGCGACATCGAAGCGATCCTCGCGCGTGCCGGCGCCTCGGACCTGGCGTGGCTTCCCGGCGCGAGGAGCGACATTCCCGACGTGTTGCGCGCGTTCGACGTGTTCGTCCTGCCGTCGCTCGCCGAGGGGATCTCCAACACGATCCTGGAGGCGATGGCGACGGGACTGCCCATCATCGCCACGGACGTCGGCGGCAATCGCGAGCTGATCGACCACGACGCAACGGGAATGCTCGTTGCTTCGAACGACGTCGACGCACTTGCGTGTGCGATCGAGCATTACGCCGTGACCGCGACGGCGCGCGCGACCGGTCGCGAAGCGCGCCGCCGCGTCGAGGATCGCCTGGGACTCGACACGATGGTCGCCCGCTATGCGGGTCTGTACGATGCTCTGCTGACGAAGCACGCGCGGCAGCAGCGCCGAAGCGGCGCGGGCGCGCGCAATCCCGATGGCGTCACCCGAGGGAGCCACTGACCATGTGCGGGATCACCGGCATTTTCGACACGCGGGGCAGGCGCGAAATCGACGAGGCGGTTCTCGTGCGGATGAACGAGTCGCAGCATCACCGCGGTCCGGATGAGGTCGGCATTCATCGCGAGCCCGGCGTCGCTCTCGGCCATCGGCGGCTATCGATCATCGACGTGTCGACCGGCCAGCAGCCGCTGTACAACGCGGACCGCAGCGTTTGCATCGTTTACAACGGCGAGGTCTATAACTACCAGGCGTTGATCGCCGAGCTGTCCGCGCTCGGCTATGCGTTCCACACGCGCAGCGACACCGAGGCCATCGTCCATGCCTGGGAAGCCTGGGGCGAGGCGTGCGTGACGCGGCTGCGCGGGATGTTCGCGTTCGCGATCTGGGACCGCAATCGCGAGACGCTCTTCCTCGCGCGAGACCGGCTCGGCGTGAAGCCGCTGCATTACGCGCTGCTCGACGACGGCACGCTGCTTTTCGGATCCGAGTTGAAGTCGCTGCTCGCGCACGGCGCACTTCCTCGCGACATCGATCCCTATGCCGTCGAGGACTACTTCGCGCTCGGATACGTCGCCGAGCCGCGGACCATTTTCCGCGCGGCGCGGAAGCTGCCGCCGGCGCATACGCTCGCGATCCGGCGCGGCGCGCCGGTGCCGGAGCCGCGCGAGTACTGGGACGTTCGCTTCACCTGCGATGCGCGCATCGGCGCCGACGACGCCTGCGCGGAGCTCGTCCTGCGCCTGCGCGAATCGGTGCGCCTGCGCATGATCTCGGAGGTTCCACTCGGCGCGTTTCTGTCGGGCGGCGTCGATTCGAGTGCCGTCGTCGCGACGATGGCGTCGCTGTCCGAGACGCCGATCAACACGTGCGCGATCGCGTTCTCCGACCCTGCGTTCGACGAGTCGCGGTACGCGAAGCTCGTGGCCGACCGCTTCGGCACGAATCACCGCGTCGACCGCGTCGACAGCGACGACTTCGGCCTGCTCGACCAGCTTGCGCGCGTCTACGACGAGCCGTACGCCGACAGCTCGGCGATTCCGACGTATCGCGTCTGCCAGCTCGCGCGCTCGCACGTGACCGTCGCGCTCTCGGGCGACGGCGGCGACGAGAGCTTCGGCGGTTACCGCCGCTATCGGCTTCACCTGGCGGAGGAGCGGCTGCGGGCCGCGATGCCGCTCGCCGTTCGCCGGCCCGTGTTCGGCCTGCTCGGCCGCGCGTATCCGAAGCTCGACTGGGCGCCGCGCGTCCTGCGAGCGAAGACGACGTTCGAGTCACTCGCGCGCGACTCCGTCGGCGCGTATTTCAACAGCATGTCGTTCGTTCGGGATTCGCTTCGCCGGCGGATGTACAGCGCGTCGTTCCGCGCGGAGCTCGGCGGCTATCATGCGCGCAGCGTCTTCGAGCGGCACGCGCGTCGCGCCGGCACCGACGATCCTCTCGCGCTCGTCCAGTACCTGGACCTCAAGACGTACCTGGTCGGCGACATCAATACCAAGGTCGACCGGGCGAGCATGGCGCATTCGCTCGAGGTGCGCGAGCCGCTGATGGACCATGCGCTGGTCGAATGGCTCGCGACGCTGCCGTCGGATCTCAAGATCCGCGGCGGCGAAGGCAAGGTGCTGCTCAAGAAGACGATGGAGCCGATGCTGCCGCGCGACGTGCTCTACCGGCCCAAGATGGGCTTCGCCGTTCCGCTCGCGCGCTGGTTCCGCGGCCCTTTGCGGGAACGCGTGCGCGCGACGCTTGGCGAAGGACGCCTCGTCGAGACCGGCTTTTTCAATGCGCCGGTCCTGCGCCGCATGGCCGACGAGCACCTGTCCGGCGTGCGCGATCACGCAACGCCGATCTGGTCGCTTCTGATGTTCGACGCGTTCGTGCGCGTCGCGGTCGACGGCGCGCCGACCGCGCACGATCCCGCGACACGCGACGGGCGCCTTCACGCGTTGCATGCGGCGTGACCGGGATGCGGATTCTCCACGTCCTCGACCACTCGCTCCCGCTTCACAGCGGCTACGCGTTTCGCACGGCGGCGATCCTTCGCGAGCAGCATCAGCAGGGTCTCGAGACGCTGCAGTTGACGACGCCGCGCCAGAACGACGGCAGCGCGATGGAGGAAGACGTGGACGGCCTGCATTTCCTGCGCACGCCGCTCATTCCGCGAAGCGTCGATGCGCTGCCCGGCGTCCGGTACGTGCGGGAGATGGCAGCCACCGAACGCCGGATCGCGGCGCTCGTAGCGCAATCGAAGCCGGATGTCATCCAGGCGCACTCGCCGGTGCTGAACGCGATTCCCGCGATGCGCGCCGCGCGGCGCTTCCGACTGCCGTTCGTTTACGAGGTACGGACGCTCTGGGAGGATTCGGCCGTCGACCATGGCGTGACGCGCGCCGGCAGTTTTCGCTATCGCGCCTCGCGTGGTCTCGAGACCTGGATACTGCGCCGTGCGGATCACGTGACGCCGATATGCGAAGGTCTGCGAGCTGAAATCGTGCGCCGTGGCGTCGGTTCCGACCGGGTTACCGTTATCCCGAACGCGGTCGACACGCGGTCGTTCGCATTCGGTTCACGCGCGGATCCGGAGCTTCGCGCCAAGCTCGGCATCGCGGGCCGGCGCGTGCTCGGCTACGCAGGCTCCTTTCATCCATACGAAGGTCTCGATCTCCTGCTCGATGCCGTCGCGAGCCTCTTGCCGCGCCGTCCCGATCTTGCCGTGCTCCTGTTGGGTGGCGGCTCGCACGAGCCGGTATTGCGCGAACGGGCGGCTTCGCTCGGGTTGTCCGAGCGCGTCGTCTTCACCGGACGCATCCCGCACGCCGAAATGCAGCGCTACTACGATCTGATCGACGTGCTCGTCTATCCGAGGCGGCCGAGCCGCTTGACGGATCTCGTGACGCCGTTGAAGCCACTCGAGGCGATGGCGCAGGGCCGCGTGCTCATCGCCTCCGATGTGGGCGGACATCGGGAACTGGTTCGTGATGGCGAGACCGGGTATCTGTGCCGCGCGGGCGATACGCCGGCGCTCGCGAGCACGATCGAGAAGGTGCTCGACGACGAGTCGTCATGGCCGCGCGTTGCGCAACGTGCGCGAGCGTACGTCGAATCCGAACGGACGTGGTCCGCAAGCGTCGGCCGCTATCGCATCGTGTATTCGTCCGTGGTCGGCCGGGCATGAGGATCCTCTACGTCTGTCATCGCTTCCCGTTTCCGCCGCGGCGGGGAGGGAAGATCCGCGCCTTCAACATGATTCGGCATTTCGCCAGATCGCACGAGGTCGTCGTGGCGGCTCCCTGCCGGTCCGACGCCGAACGCGACGAGGGAGCGGGAATGGCGGAGGACTGTCACGCGATCGAAACGACGGTCGTGAACGCGCCGATGCAGGTTTTGCGCATGATCGTCCGATTGCCGACGCGAGTGCCTTCGTCGATGGGGTATTTCCATTCGCCAAGGCTCGCGCGGCAGATCGCGCAACGCTTGAACGACGAGCATTTCGATCTCGTCTTCGTCCATTGCTCGTCGGTCGCGCATTACGTGTCGGACGTGACCGGCATCCCGAAGATCCTCGATTTCGGCGACATGGATTCGCAGAAGTGGCTCGAATACGTGCATGCGAAGCCGTGGCCGTTGCGGCCCGGCTACTGGCTCGAGGGCCGCAAGCTGATGGCCGAGGAAAAGCGGCTCGCGCAACGCTTCGATCTTTGCACGGCGACGACGAAGGCCGAGTGGGAGACGCTCGAGGGCTATCGCACGGCGCGGGCGACCGACTGGTTTCCGAACGGCGTCGATACCGATTACTTTGCGCCGTCCGACGAGCCCTACGACGCCGACCTGATCTCGTTCGTCGGGCGGATGGATTATTTCCCCAATCAGCAATGCATGCTCGACTTCTGCGCGAGCGTCTGGCCGCGGCTTCGCGCACGGCGTCCGACTGCCCGGCTCGCGATCGTCGGTGCCGATCCGTCGTTGTCGATCCGGCGACTCGCGAATCTCGACGGCGTCACGGTGACAGGCTCGGTTCCCGACGTACGACCGTACCTTCGCCGCTCCGCGCTGACGATTGCGCCGCTGCGAATCGCCCGTGGCACGCAAAACAAGATCCTGGAGGCGATGGCGCTCGGCATTCCTGTCGTGGCGAGCCGTCTCGCTGCCGGTGGCGTCGATGCCGTGCCGGGCGAGCACCTGCTCGCCGCCGACTCGGTCGACGAGCAGGTCGAGGCCATCGCCTCGCTTCTCGAGCGGCCGCGGGAGCGCCTTCGCCTGGCTGCGGCCGGTCGCGCGCGCATGCTTTCGCACCACTCGTGGGAGCGTTCGATGGAGCGCCTCGACGCGATCATCGCCCGCTGCATCGCCGAGCATGCGCGTCGTGTGTCGGGCCGCGTCGCCGCGCAACGCCGGCAAGGCCCATCCGCGTCCGACGCGCACGCCGCGGCGCCCGGGTATTCAAGAATCGATTGAACTTTCGCACGCATGAACATCAGCATCTTCGGCCTGGGTTACGTCGGCTGCGTGTCGCTCGCCTGTCTCGCGCGCGACGGACATGACGTCATCGGCGTCGACGTCGACCGCACGAAGCTCGAGCTTCTCGCAGCGGGCAGGACGCCGGTCGTCGAAGGGGGAATGGTCGATCTGGTCGCGGCCGCCGCGAAAAGTGGCCGGATGCGCGTGACCGACGACGTGCGCGACGCGGTCGCGCACAGTGACATTTCGCTGATCTGTGTGGGCACGCCGTCGGCGTCGAACGGCAGCCAGGACCTGTCGGCGATTCACCGCCTTGCCGCGGACCTCGGCGCCGCACTGGCGACGAAGCCGCGCACGCATACGATCGTCTTCCGGTCCACGCTCGCGCCGGGCACCGTCGAGGAGGTGATTCGTCCGATCGTCGAGCGCGCGTCCGGCAAGCGGGACGGCGTCGATTTCCACCTGTGCTTTCAACCGGAATTCCTCCGCGAAGGCACGTCGATCCGCGACTACGACAAGCCGCCGTTCACGATCGTCGGCGCGAACTCGGACTACCCGGTCGATCTGCTGCGCACGCTGTTCGGGCATCTGCCGTGCTCGTTTCATACGACCTCGGTACGCGCGGCCGAGATGGTGAAGCTGTGCTGCAACAACTTCCATGCGCTGAAGATCACGTTCGCGAACGAAACCGCGCGCCTTTGCGCCGCGCTCGGCGTCGATCCGTTCGACGTGATGGATCTCCTTTGCAAGGACACGCAGCTCAACATCTCGAAGGCCTACCTGAAGCCGGGCTACGCGTTCGGCGGGTCGTGTCTGCCGAAGGACCTGCGGGCGACGCTTTACATGGCGAAGCAGCACGACGTCGAGCTGCCGATGCTCGGCGGCATCCTGCCGTCGAACCGCGAGCACGTCGCGCGCGCGCTCGACAGGGTGCTCGCGACCGGCAAGCGCCGCGTCGGCATGATCGGGCTCTCGTTCAAGACGGGCACGGACGACCTGCGCGAAAGCCCGACGGTCACGCTCGCGGAGCAGTTGATCGGCAAGGGGCTCTCGCTGTCGGTCTACGACCCGGAAGTGCACCTGTCGCGGCTTCTCGGCGCGAACAAGCGCTTCATCGAGCAGCATCTTCCGCACATCGGAAAGCTCATTCATTCGGAGATTGGCGAGGTCGTCGGCCGGTCGGAGGTGCTGATCGTGAGCCTCTCGGACGCGAGCGTGTTCGACGCGCTCCGCTCGCGCGTCGGGCGTGAGCATCTCGTTCTCGATCTCGTGCGCATGCCGGACACGCAAGCCTGGCCGTGCAAAGTCGAGGGGCTCTGCTGGTGATCGTTTCCGCATGACGCCACCGGGACGCGCGAGCGTTGCGGAGCGCCGTCCGGTGCGGCTCCTGACGCTGACGACGCTCTTTCCCAATTCGCGGCAACCGCGCAGAGGCATCTTCGTTGCCAATCGGCTCGCGAGGTTGCGCGACACCGGCCGTATCGCCTGTCGCGTCGTCGCGGCGATCCCGTCGTTTCCCGGCGCGTATCGGGAGACGGCCGGCGTGCCCGAAAGCGAACAGATCGACGGGTTGCCGGTTCGCCATCCGCGCTACCTGCACGTGCCCGGAGTGGGGATGCGGATCCAGCCCGACTCGCTGGCGCGTGCGCTGCTCGAGGATCTGCGCGCGCACGGCGACGATGCGCGCCGCTTCGACGTGATCGACGCGCATTACTTCTATCCGGATGGCGTTGCCGCAGCGCGCGTTGCCGCGCAATTGCGGCTGCCGCTCGTGATCAGCGCGCGCGGCAGCGACATCAACCTGATCGCCGAGACGCCGTTCGCCCGCCGGCGGATCCTCGAAGCCGCGCGGGCGGCCGACGCGCTGATCGCCGTCTCGAAGGCGCTTGCGCGCAGGATGGCCTCGCTCGGCATGCCGGCCGAGCGCGTGGAGGTGCTGCGCAACGGCGTCGATCCTCGCGTTTTCTTCACGGTCCCGCAACAAGAGGCGCGCAGCCGCCTCGGGCTTCGCGAAGACGCGCGCTACGTGCTCGGCGTCGGCAACCTCGTCCACGAGAAGGGCTTCGATCTGCTGATTCGCGCGCTTGCGGATCTTCCGGAAACACGGCTGCTGCTCGTCGGCGACGGTCCGCTTCGCGGATCGCTCGAAACGCTCGCGCTGCAGGCGGCGCCCGGACGCGTCGAATTCCGCGCCAACATGCCGCAAGCGGATCTTCGCTTCGCGTATTCCGCGGCCGACGCGCTGGGGCTGCCGTCGCTGCGCGAAGGCTGGCCGAACGTCGTGCTGGAAGCGCTGGCCTGCGGTCTGCCCGTCGTCGCGTCCAACGTGGGCGGCATTCCGGAGATCGTGGGCGAAGAGGCGCCGGGAACGCTCGTCGATTCCCGCGAGCCCGCAGCGTGGTCGCTCGCGCTCGACGCCGTCATGAATCGCGCGTACGCACGCGACGCCGTGCGCCGCTACGCGTTGCGCTTCGGGTGGGACGACGTCGTCGACGCGCAGTGCGCGCTGTACGAGCGCGTTGCCGAGCGGAGACTCGCGACGCTCGGAGCGTCTGCATGATCGTCGCGGCAACGCTCGCGCTCGCCTCGCGGGGTCGGTTGTCGATCCTGATCTTTCATCGCGTGCTGCGCGAGCGCGACGCGCTGCTGCCGAGCGAGCCGACCGCCGAGGAGTTCGACCTGCTGCTGTCGCACCTCAAAGCGCGCTTCACGGTGCTGCCGCTGCGCGACGCCGTGGAGCGCCTCTACGGCGGCACGCTCCCGCGAGCGGCGCTCGCGATCACGTTCGACGACGGCTATGCGGACAACCTGAGCGTCGCCGCGCCGCTGCTGCGCAAGCACGCATTGCCCGCGACGCTGTTCGTCGCGACGGCGTACCTGGACGGCGGCATCATGTGGAACGACCGCGTGATCGCGGCGTTCCGGTCGACGTCGCGTCCCGAAATCGATCTCGACCCGCTCGGGCTGGGCAAAGCGTCCACGGCGACGATCGCCGATCGCCGCGACGGCATGGAGCGCGTGCTGCGCGAGCTCAAGTATCGGCCGTCGGCCGAACGCGAGCGTCTCGCGCGCGCGGTGGCCGACGCCGCGGGCATCGAGACGCCGTCGGACCTGATGCTGACGCGCGACGGCGTGCGTGCGCTCGCGCACTACGGCGTCGACGTCGCCGCGCACACGCTCACGCATCCGATTCTCGCGCGCGCGGATTCGAGCGAGGCGTGGCGGGAGATCTCCGAAGGCAAGCGCGAACTGGAGACGATCGCCGGCCGCACCGTGTCGCTCTTCGCCTATCCCAATGGGCGACCCGGCGACGACTACGGACCGGAGCACGTGCGAATGGTGCGCGAGGCGGGATTCGCCGCGGCCGTCAGCACGGCGTGGGGCGCGGCGGATCGCGCGAGCGACCGCCTGCAGCTTCCGCGCTTCACGCCGTGGACGCGGCAGCCGCTTCGCTTCGACCTCCTGATGCTGCGCAATCTCCGCCATCGTGCGGAGCAGCCGGAGGCCGCGAAATGTTGAGGCCGTTGCAATGAGCATCCTCGCCGGCGTCGTGCGCCGCGATGCGCACGCCGTCATCGACGACGCGCTTTGCGAGGCGTTGCGCCGCGGCATCTCGCGCAACGCAGCCGACGAGCGCATCGAGTTTCGCGATGAAGGCGCGTACTTCGTCAAGGTCGACGTCGGCGCCTACGACCGGCCAGCGCATCGGCGTGCCGCGAGCGGCTCCTTCTCGATGCTGGCCGGCGAGCCGCTGCCGCTCGGCGAAGGCATCGACGACGAGCGCCGCGACGTACAGCTTCGGCTTCTGCACGATCGGCTGGACGAGGCTCGCCTCGACGTGCTGCGTTGCGCGAGCGGCACGTTCTGCGCGGCCTATTACGATCCCCGTCGACAGACCGCGTACCTCATCGCCGATCGCCTCGGCCTGCGGCCGCTCTATTACGCGATCGACGGGGAACTCGTGTATTTCGCGAGCGCAATGCGGATCCTCGAGTCCCTTCCGGCGTTGCAAAAGACGATGGACGTCGTGTCGGTCGTCGAAATGACCGGATTCGGCTATCCGTTCGGCGGCGGCACGCCCTATGCCGGGATCACGATGCTCCAGGCCTGCGAGATCGTCGCCGTCAGTCCGGACGCGATCCGATCGTCCCGCTACTTCGCGTGGGACTCGCTGCGCCCGTCGATGCTCACCGAGCAGGAGGCGCTGCATCGCACGTTCGACAAGTTCGCGTCGGCCGTGCGGCGGCGCCTGCGCGGAGACAGGACCGCTGCCGCCTACCTGAGCGGCGGCCTCGATTCACGCTGCGTCGACGCGGCGCTGTGGAGCGACGGCGTGCGCCTGCACACGTTCAATTTCTCCCTTTCGGGCACGCAGGATCAGGCATTCGGCGCGCAGTTCGCGGCTCGCATCGGCGCGGATCACCACGACGCGCCGACGGGTGCCGATCCCGACTGGGCCGGCATCATGCGCGACGCCATCGCCGGATCGGCATCGGTGCGCAACGCTCCGCCGGAGCACCCCCGTCTCGTATGGACAGGGGAAGGCGGCAGCGTCGGGCTCGGACACGTTTACATCAGTCCGCGCATCGTCGCGCTCGTTTGCGCGGGCGACATGCCCGGCGCCGTCGACGTCTTCCTGGCCGAACAGAAGAAGAACGTCCAGACGCGCATCCTCCATCCGCGTCTCGCGCGCGCCATCCCCGGGTATTTGCGCGCGCGCTTCTGCTCGGAACTCGACGCGATCGATTATCCGGATCGCTTGCGCGCATTGTTCATTTTCCTGATCCTGAACGGGCCCCGCCGCCATCTCGAGGGCCACTACGACAGCATCGACCTGCACCGCCTCGAGTTCCAGATGCCGTTCAACGACGCCGACTTCCTCGAGCACGTCGTCGGGCTCGACATCGAGCCGTGCCTGTATCACCGCTTCTACGTGAAGTGGATGGCGCTTTTCGACCCTGCCGTATCGGAGATACCGTGGCAGGCCTATCCCGGGCACGTGCCGAGTCCTGCGCTGTCCGGGCAGGACCTGCCCGATCAATGGGTGGCGGCGCTGCCCGAAGGGCAGGTCGTGAAGATGCGCGCCGACCTGCTGCAACGCGCGCGCGAGATGCTCGCCGACCGCGATTTTCCGCGAGTCGTCCTGCGCCGAGGCTACCTGCGCCTGATGTACGGAATCTGGCGAGCGAACGTCGCGAATTACGGCTACGCGATCAGGGCCGCGCTGACCTACTACCATTACTGGCGAATGACAGGCGGCCGCCACGAATTGGATTTGTCCCGACTTTCGGGCGCGCGCAAGGCTGCCTGAACGCCGAAAACCGACTCGAGTCCTGCCATCGACATGCGCCCCGTTCACAAATCGCGCAAGCTCGCGAACGTCTGCTACGACATACGCGGCCCGGTCCTTGCCCAGGCACGCCAGATGGAGGACGAAGGTCACCGGGTGATCAAGCTCAACATCGGCAACCCTGCCACGTTCGGTTTCGAGGCGCCGGACGAACTCGTCGTCGACATGATCCGCAACCTGCCGAGCGCGTCGGGCTATGGCGATTCGAAGGGGCTCTTCGCGGCACGCAAGGCGATCATGCAATACAGCCAGCAGAAGAAGATCGCCGGCGTTCAGCTCGACGACATCATCATCGGCAACGGGGTGTCCGAGCTGATCGTGATGGCGATGCAGGGACTGCTCGACAACGGCGACGAGGTCCTCGTCCCGTCACCCGACTATCCGCTGTGGACCGCGGCCGTCACGCTGGCCGGCGGAACCGCGCGGCATTATCGCTGCGACGAGGGCGCCGGGTGGCTTCCGGACATCGCCGACATGAAGGCGAAGATCACGCCGAGCACGCGCGCCGTCGTCGTGATCAACCCGAACAATCCGACAGGCGCGCTCTACCCCGACGACGTGCTGGCGGCGATCGTCGAGGTAGCGCGCGAGCACGACCTCATCGTGTATGCGGACGAGATCTACGACAAGGTCGTTTACGACGGCCGCCGGCACACGTCGATCGCCTCGCTGGCCGACGACGTTCTCTTCATCACGCTGAACGGGCTCTCGAAAAACTACCGTGCGTGCGGTTACCGCTCGGGATGGATGATCATCTCGGGCGACAAGCGGCACGCCACCGATTACATCGAGGGCCTGAACATCCTCGCCTCGATGCGGCTTTGCGCGAACGTGCCGGCCCAGCACGCGATCCAGACGGCCCTCGGCGGCTATCAGAGCATCGACGATCTCGTGTCACCGAGGGGACGGCTTACGCGGCAGCGCGACCTCGCCTACGAGCTGCTGACGAGCATCCCCGGCGTCTCGTGCGTGAAGCCGCAGGCGGCTCTCTACGCGTTCCCGCGTCTCGATCCCGGGTTCTACAGGATCGACGACGACGAGGCGTTCGTGCTGCAGTTCCTCCGCGAGCAGAAGGTTCTGCTCGTGCAGGGGACCGGTTTCAACTGGCCGACAGCCGACCACGTGCGCGTCGTGTTTCTTCCCGAGCCCGACGAACTATCGGACGCGCTGGGGCGCTTCGGCCGCTTTCTCGACAATTACCGGCAGCGCGCGTGAGAACGTCTTGCGACGCTACTTCTCGTGGCGGATGCTTCGCTTTCTCGGTAGCGTGCTGTATCGCCAGCTCGCCGAGTTTCTCCAGCAGCGACGGGTAGCTCAAGCCGCCGGCTTCGCACATCCTCGGGAACATGCTGATGCTGGTTAAGCCGGGGATCGTGTGGATCTCTTTCACGAAAATGCTTTCCGCCTCCCGCTCGACGAAGAAGTCGGCGCGCGCCATCCCCGAGCAGTGGACCGCCGAACAAGCGCGCTCGGCGATCCGCATCATCGCCGCGCGCGTGCGATCCGGCAACTCGGCCCGCGTGATGAGCTTCGCGCCATCGGGGTCGCTGTACTTGGCGTCGTAGTCGTAGAACGCATGTCCGGCGGACGGTGCGATTTCGCCGGGCGCGAACGCCTGCGGCGTGTCGTTCCCGACGACGGCGCACGATCTCGCGCGCATGCACACAGCGCTCGCGGAGCGCGGGTATCGTACTGAAGCGCGTCGGCGAGCGCCGAATCGAGCGCGTCGCCATGATCGACGCGCCGAGCGACGACCCGGAGCCGCATGGCTTGACGAAGAGCGGGCATGTCGAGCCTGCGTCCGTGAGCATGCAGTCCGTCCCCCGGGGCGACGCAGAGGCCGGTGGTCGATTCGACAATGCTCAGGATGTCGCCCTGCCCGGAGAGAGGCGTCGAGTGGACGTGATCCTGCAGGTACAACGGCCCGTCTTGTCGATCCCGGCGAGCGTGATCGAGAACTTGCGGGAGCCGAGGTGCCTGACGACCGATGCCGCGGAGCGAAGCGACACCTCGTGCTCGCCGGAGCGGCCGCCATGGAGTACGCGGATGTTCACACCGAGCGTTCGCGCAAGGCGTCCACGACATAGCCCATCTTCGCGGGAAAGGAACCTTTGACGAACACGCAGTCGCCGGCGAGGATGAGCGTGTCGAGCATCTGTGCGCAACGGCGACTGTTTTCGAACCACGCATCCGGCCGATAGTGCCTTCCGAGGTCATCGACGCCGATCACGACATCGGCGCAGCGTCGAGCGTGCTCGCCGATCTCGTGGTGATAACGTGGGCCGTCGTCGCCAAGGCCCGCCATCTGACCGAGAATCGCAACCCTGCGCTGGCCCGGCCGTGCCGCCTTCGCCAGCGTGTCGAGGCCGAGTTGCATCGACATCGGCGTCGCGTTGTACGAGTCGTCGATCAGCGTGACGTCACCGAGGTGCACGACCTTGAGGCGACCTTCCAGCCCCGGAAAGTCGCCCAGGGCTGCAGCCACGACGTTTTCAGGAACCCCGAGGTGGTTGCATACGATCGACGCGATGCTTCGCGACAGCTCAATTCCGCGACCCGACGCCTTCACGACCGGCGCAAGCGCCATCTTCTCGAATGCCGCGACATGCTCGTGGTCGTCACCGAGAACGACGAGGCCGGTGGACGGAACGGCTGCGACGAGCTTGCCTTTTTCGCGCACGACACCTTCGACGCTACTCATCAAGGCGAGATGTGCGGCGCCTATTCGCGTCACGGCTGCGATGGTCGGCGGTGCGGTCGCGACCATTCGCTCGAAGCTCGCGGTCGGACCGATGCCGAACTCGAGTACCAGGACCTTCGGATAGCGACCGGACAGCGCGCGCAGCGCACGCATCGCAATCGTCAGGAATACGAACGGACGGCGCCAGCGCGACCATGGCAGCACGTACGGTTCGGTGAAGCGCAGAAGGGTTGCGGCGACCCCCAGGTCGTCGTTCATGTTGCTGACCGTGTTGCCGACCGCTCCGACGACCGCTTTCGCGCGCGCGTCGGACAGCACATGGGCAATCATCGCTGTCGTCGTGCTCTTTCCGACCGAGCCGGTGATACCGACGACCAACGGCTTGCGAGCGCGGAATACCAGACGGGCCCAGAAGACGACGTACGACTCGAGGACGCGAAGCGGAAGAAGCGGCTCGATGATGGCATCGACGACGAAGCGCTTGACGCTTACCCGAATCGTGCGCGAGGCCGCTTCCACGGAAGCCCCCTGAACTCGTCGACGATTTGCCGTCCGCGACTATACACCTCCGCAAGGCATCCCGAGCATCGCCGAACCTCGCGTTACACCGTCGCATCAACAGGTCGTGGACCACAGAAGCGCGTGGCGCGCACGCAATGATCGCGGGACGAGATCGATGCGAAATGCGAAGAAACGAGAGGAAATGCGCCGGATTAGGATATCTTTGAAGGTGCAACGTGATTCTGCAGGGCGGGCAGTCGGATCGACTGGAAAGCCGGCCTCACGTTACGGCGCGGTTGCGAGGCCCCGCGCGTCAAGCGTCGACTCTCCAGCCCGGCAAAGCCATGCACTTCGAATATCGTCTCAACCACCGTATACCGGTGCTCGCGTGGCTTCTGCGCGTCAGGCCCGATGGCAAGGCCCTTGTCGAGCACGGAGACTGGGTGGAGACGCGCGAGCGCTTCTTCTGCGAGGGCGCGTGGAGCGACTCAGCGTTCGCGAGCGGCGCCTTCGCCGACGCGTCGGTCTTCGTCGGGTCCGGAGCGTCGCTGGATGCCGATGGCAACCTCGTGCTCGTCACCGCCACGAACACGATCGAACGGCTGCAGATCCTGCGTCTCGGCGACGAGGTGCTTGCCTCGAATTCGCTCGCGTTCCTGCTCGCTCGCAGCGGTGACGCGCTCCATCAGGGCTACAAGCACTATGAGTGGGACTTCTGCTCGATCATCGACGGCATCGACCGGTACGTGAGATCCGTTCCGACGCGCGCCGGGCGCGCCGTGCGGCTGTACTATCACTGCAATATTGCAACCGATCGCTCGCTGGCGCTGGTCGAGAAACCGAAGCGCCGTCCGGCGCCGTTCCACTCGTTTGCCGAGTACCGCGATCACCTGTTCTCGCAAGTGCGAGACCTTTGCGCCAACGCACAGGCACCGGAGCGGAAACATCGCTTCGCGCCAATCACGACGATATCCAGCGGGTACGATTCGACGGCCGCGGCCGTGCTCGCTCGCGAGAACGGATGCAGGGACGCGCTGACGTTTGCGGCTCCGAGACCGGAGTTCGGAGACTGTGACGACGGCACCCCGGTCGCCGGGAAGCTGGGCCTCGAGGTGCGCAAGCTCGACCGCCTCTCGTATCAAAGGCGGGACGACTGCCCCGAGGTCGAGTTTCTCGCGAGCGGTTTCGGCGGCGACGACGTGATTTTCAGCGCCTTCGAGCCGATGCTCGCCGGGCGCCTGCTATTCAGCGGGTTTCATGGAGACAAGATCTGGGAAAGGACGAACACGAAGGTCAGCGCCAGCATCGTTCGCGGCGACCCGAGCGGCGGATCGATGCAGGAGTTCCGCTTGAGGGTGGGTTTTCTTCACCTGCCGGTTCCATTCATCGGTTGCACCGCGCATGAATCGATCCATGCGCTCTCCAATTCCAGCGAAATGATGCCCTGGCGGATGAACGACCCGACCTACGACCGGCCCATTCCACGGCGTATCGTCGAAGAAGCGGGAATTCCCCGCGCCTGGTTCGGTCATTCGAAGCGCGCCGCGGCGGTGAACCTCCCGCCGAAGGCCGACGAAGACGACATGCGCAAGGTGATGTCGCCGCACACGATCGAGGCGTATCGGCGGTACGCCGGCGCGATTCCGATCTACCGGGGCGCGCGCGAGAAGGCGAGATGGAGCGCGATGCATGTTCTCTACAAGGCAAGCCTGCGAATCGTCTGGCGGATGCGCCGGTGGCTCGACGTGGAAGTTCGAAGCGACGCGTTCGTCTCCGCGAAATACGCGCGCTTGCCGAACCGCAACTATTTCACGTTCCACTGGGCGCTCTCGGAGATGCGGACGCGGTATGCGCCGGCGGGCGAGCGCATCGACAGCATGACCGGCGGGGGCGACGGGACCACCGGACGACAGCAGGCGATAGCCGGCGCTCGTTCGGACGTCGATCAGGTCCGATGACGCCGAAGAAGGGTCACGCCCCATCCGGGCCGGAATGAGCCTTCGTTCGCAGGTTCTGACCGGCTTTCGCTGGACGGCAACGGTCAGGTTCCTGAGCCAGGTCCTGGCGTGGGCCATCACGCTCCTCGTCGTACGTCTGCTCGCTCCGGCCGACTACGGCCTGCTTGCGATGGCCACCGTGTTCGTCGCATTTCTGACGATGTTCTCGGAATTCGGTCTCGGGCCGGCGGTCGTGCAGCGGCGCGACATCGACGATCCGCTTCTGAAGCGCGTATTCGGGGTCATTCTGATCGTCCATGCGTCGCTCACGCTCGTGCTGGTGCTCGCGGCTCCGCTCATTGCCGAGTTCTACCGGGAGCCGAGGGTGGCGCCCGTCGTGCGCGTCCTGTCGCTGCAGTTCATGATCTCGGCGTTCGTCGTGATCCCCGACGCGATGCTGCAGCGACGAATGGAATTCAAGCACCGGTCGCTGCTGGATTTTTCAGCGACCGTGATCAACGGCGCCACGACGTTGGGCATGGCGTTCGCGGGCGCCGGCGTATGGGCGCTCGTCACCGGATCGCTGGCCGGGCAGATCTGGAAAATGATCGGCATCAACCGTCTGTCCCCGTTTGCGCATTGGCCGAGCTTCTCGATCAAGGGCATGCGATCGATGCTCCGGTTCGGTGGACACCTCACCGCCGCCGGCGTATTCGCGATGATTTTTTCCCAGGCGGACACCGTCATCTGCGCGAAATTGCTCGGCAACCAGATCCTGGGTTTCTATTCGGTGGGTGTGAACCTCGCCGCGATGCCGAGCCAGAAGACCGCGGGTCTCGTGAATTCCCTCGCGTTCCCCGCGTTCGCAAGCCTGCAGCACGACATGCGCAAGGTCCGCGAGAACGTGCTGCTTGGCATCACGTTCCTCAGTTTCTTCGCGTTTCCCGTCTCGTGGGGCATGTCGAGCATCGCTCCCGAGGTCGTCAACGTGGTGCTGGGATCCAAGTGGACGCTCGCGACGATTCCGCTGCAGGCGCTTGCCATCGTCATTCCGTTTCGGGTGCTCGGCAACTTCGTGGCAATCGTGCTGCAAAGCCTCGGTCATCCGGGCGTCCTCTTGCGCAATGCGCTGTGGGGCTGCTGCGTCGGGATCCCGTTCCTGTTCGTTGGCGCGACGCTGAATGGCCTGACGGGTATCAGCATCGCGTGGGTCGCGGTGCTGCCACTTTTGTTCGTACCCGCCCTGATGCGCGCTTCGCCGATCCTGAAGCTGCCGGTGATGGAGGTGCTCTCGACGATCGCCCCCTGGGCCGGTGCCGCCGCCGCGATGTATCTCGCAGTGACCGGAGTGCGCGAGCTGCTTTCCGATTACCAAGGCTGGGTTCGAATGGCGCTTCTGATCGCGACGGGCGCCGTCACGTATCTTTGCGTCGCGTTCGTTCTCGTTCGCGGACGCACGCTCCAGGTGCTTGCCGTGGTGCGCAGCATTCTCATGGAGCGACGGGCCGGCTGAGCCCGTTGTTGCGCGGTCTTACAGGTAAATCGTACCGCTGTTTTGCGGTGCACCCGGAACTTTTCTTTTCGCGCCAAGAACTTCGGCGCGTGGCATATCGCTTGCACGCCGAATGCGGTTCGAGTCGCGACATGTCTTCTCCGGACATCATTCAGCACGCACCGTCGGTGACGCGATTCCGGTTTCGGGAGTCGGCGTCAGCCGCAACGCGTGCATCCGGCAAGTCGCTGCCGTCGCAAATGCGCGACATCGTGCAGCTCAGCCGCGGGTTCGGAGGGCTGTCGCCGCGCGAGTACTACTACTTCGGGCTGTATGACGACAGGCGCTTTCCGGAAGAAGAGAAGAGGCGGTTCATCGGCCTGGGCGTTCAATCGCAGATCCTCTGGCGATGCACTGACGGGCAGTACTGGGCGATGAGTCGCGACAAGCTGCTATTCGCGGCGCTGATGGCGCTGTACGGATTCCCGCTTCTCAATACGCAGGCGGTCCTTCATCGCTTTCGTATCGTCCCGAATGCGCGGCCGCTGCGCTCGTTTGGCGATGTCGCCCGCTTCCTTCGTCACGAGGCAACGTTCCCGCTATTCACCAAACCGGTCATGGGCATGCGAAGCGCGGGCTCGGCGCGTATCGACGGGTACGACGCGGGCAACGACGAGCTATTGCTGTTTCCCGACCATCGTGTCCGCGTCGATGCGTATCTGGCGGGCATCGAGCGGTATCTCGACGAAGGCTATCTGTTCCAGGATGTCCAAGATCCGCACGAGCGCATTCGCGCGGTTTGCGGCAATCGGCTGGCGACCGTGCGCCTCGTCATGATGGTCGGGCCCGACGGCCCGGTTCCGTTTCGCGCAATGTGGAAGGTGCCGGCGGGTCCGAACGTTGCGGACAACTTCTGGCGGGCCGGCAACATCCTCTGCGGGCTCGATCCCGCAACCGGTCGCGTGACGCGCGCGATTTGCGGAACCGGCACCGCGCAGGTCGACGTCACGAACCATCCCGACACGGGCGTCGCCGTCAAGGACTTCGTCATCCCGCATTGGGACAGGCTTCTCGGCATGTGCCGTGATGCGTCGTCCGTGCTTCCGGGAATCACGTTGCAGGGCTGGGACATCTGCATCACCGACGATGGACCCGTGCTCGTGGAAGTGAATGTCGGCGGCGACTTCACGCTGCCGCAACTCGGCCACGCCAAAGGCATGCTCGACGAGCGGTTCAAGGCCTATCTCGACGCGCATGGTTTCCGTCCTTCGCGGCCGGCATGGGGCTTCGAGGTGATGCAATCGCTTCGCCGGCATCTGACCCCGTCGCGCGGACGACGTGCGCTCGCGCTTTGACGGCACGGTGGGCGTCGCGAACGCTATTCTTCCCGCGGTCGTGAAGCTCAAGCGCTTCGTCGTCGATAGGATCGTCGAGCCGGCGATTCCCCTGCGCAGGCTGGAAGCCTACGTCGTGTTCTGGGCGCGCATGGTTTACCGGTTGCGCAAGCCGTTCATCGTCGGTGTCACCGGCTCGGTGGGGAAGTCCACGACGACCGCGATGATCGCCACCGCGCTTTCGCATCCTCGCCTTCGTGCCCGCGTCGGACGCGTCGGGCAAACCCGCGACAACATGAACGACGACGTCGGTGCCGCGGCAACGCTGTTGCGTTACGAACGCTTCTTCATCCTGCCGTGGTCGTATCCGCGCCGTGTCGCGACGCTGCTCACGATGCCCTTCCGGGCGTTGCGCGTCGCCTTGAGCCGCTATCCGGACGTGATGGTCATGGAGTTCGGCGTCGGAGCGACGTCTCACTTTCGTCGCCTGGTTCGCATCGCTCCGCCCAGCGTCGCGATCGTGACCTGCATCGGGCCGGCGCATCTCGAGCTGTTCGGGAACGTGGACGACATCGCGCGCGAGAAAGGCGAGCTGGTAAAGGCGGTGCCACCCGGCGGTCTGGTCGCTTTGGGAAACGATCACGATCGAGTCGCAATGCTGCAAGCGATGGCGTGCGCGCCGGTGGTGACGGTCTCCGGGAAAGGTCTCGAACTCAGTCGACGGTTGACGCACGTCGTATGTCGTCACATGGGCCTGGAGGAGGCGGCCGTCGACGAAGCGCTCGCGAGCTTCGCGAGCCCGAAGGGACGCCTCAATCTCGTCCGGCTTCGCTGCATCACGCTGCTCGACGACAGCTATAACGCGAACCCGCTGTCGATGGCGCTCGGCCTCGACACGCTGGCGCAGAGTGCAGCGGCGGGACAGCGCCGCGTCGCCATCCTCGGCTACATGGCCGAGCTTGGCGACGATGCGGTCCGCTATCACGACGAAGTCGGGCTCCACGCGCGTGGCTGTTCGGACCTTCTCGTGGGCGTCGGGCCCGATGCCCGACGTTATCGGCCTGATCGCTGGTTCGCCACGAGTGCCGAGTGCGCGGCGGCGATCGACGGGATCCTGCGACACGGCGATTGCGTGCTCGTAAAAGGTTCGTTTTCGGCGCAGATGGAAAAGGTCGTGTGGAGCGTCAAGTCGTTCGGCGAACGCGGAGCATCGGATGCGAAACGGGCAGCGTGAAAGTCGCATCGCGCACGTCGCGTCGAACGGCGTTGCCGCGACGATGGTTCGGCAACGGCGAGTCGATCGCGCGAACGGACGCACCGTGACGCATTCATCATGCCATCGCTTCGCAGTCGGTTAAGGCGTTTCGCGATCGATCGGTTGATCGAGCCGGCGATTCCGCGTCGCCGCCTCGAGTCCTATCTGGTCTTCTGGGCAAAGCTCGTCTACCGCGCGCGCAAACCGCTGATCGTCAGCGTCACGGGGTCGGTCGGGAAGAGCACGACGACCGCGCTCGTCGCGCACGTGCTTTCCAGTCCGTCTGCAATGGCGGTGACCGGACCGGTCGGAAGCACGTTCAGCAACATGAACGACGACGTCGGCGTGTCTGCGACGCTGCTTCGCTACCGGGATGTCCTCGAGTTGCCGTGGAGCTACCACCGCCGCGTCGCCATGTTCGCTTCGATCGCATGGCGCGCGCTGGGTGTGCTCGTGCTTCGGCAATACCCGAAAGTGATGGTGCTCGAGTGCGGCGCCGGCTGGACAGCGAGCCTCGAGCGGATCGCCACGATCGCGCCTCCGACGATATCGGTCCTCACGCGCATCGGTCCTGCGCACCTCGAGAAGTTCCGGACGATCGAGGGCGTCGTCCGGGAAAAGGGCGCGCTCGTGCGCGCGGTCGCGCCGTCCGGACTCGTCGTGCTGGGACGGGAACACGGCTTCGTTTCACAGCTCGAGCAGATGTCGCGTGCACCGGTCGTCGTCGTGCCGGGCAACGGCATCGAGCTTTCGCAGAACGTCGCTCGCGCCGTCTGCGACTATCTGCATATTCCCGCCGAAGTCTGCGAAGCAGCCCTGAAAACGTTCGAGCGCCCTGCAGGCCGATTGAATCGGATCGATCTCTTCGCCCTTACGGTCGTCGACGACACCTACAACGCCAATCCGATGTCGATGCAGCTCGCGCTCGACACGCTGGCGCAATTGGGAGGACCGCAAAGGCGGCGGATAGCCGTGCTCGGGCCGATGAGCGAGCTCGGTGACGACGCATCCCGTTATCACGCCGAGATCGGGAAGTACGCGCGGGATCGGGCGGATGTGCTGATCGGCGTCGGTGCGCCGAGCCGGGACTACGCCGCCGATCACTGGTTCGACACGAGCGAAGCCTGCGCCGCGGCGATCGAACGGATGGTGCAGACCGACGATGTGGTTCTCATCAAAGGCTCGGCGTCCGCGCGAATGCCGATGATCGTCGATCGGCTTCGCGGCGCGTTTGCGACGCGCGCCCCGGAAACGCCACGGCACCCGCGCGCATGCGCGGCGGCGACGCCTCGCGCGGACTTCATCGCACCCGCTGCGGTGCGCGAAACCTCGCGCAAGTTACGCGCGCGGCCGTAGCGCGCCCGCGGGCGCCTTTGGAAAGCGACGTTTCCCGCGCCGGCTGTTGTCACCGAACGACAGTGTGACGTTGCCCGGCGCCGCGGACGCTCGTCCCGGCGGCAAACAAGCGCTTGAATCGCCGAAACTTCGAACGCGACCGGTCTGCCGATATGACGTTGGCATTACCCGTGCTACCGTCTTGCGAACTTCGCGCTCGTCCGAGGTTTCCCCGTGGTCCGGTTCGCTTCACTTCTCCTCTCGATTTTCATGCTTGCCGTCCCATTCGCGAGCGCTGCCGCGAGCGTCGGCGACGCGACCGCGGGTTCCGCCATACCGGTCAGCGTGATCGAGTTCTACGACAGCACGCTCGACCATTACTTCATAACCGCCGACCCGATCGAAGTCGTCGCGCTCGATAGCGGAGAGGTTCCCGGCTGGTCGCGGACCGGCTTTCAATTCGCGGCGTACGCGAGCGACTCAACCGCGGACGGCCTGAGTCCCGTTTGCCGGTTCTACGGTCTTCCGGCCTACGGACTGGATTCGCACTTCTTCTCCGCGCTGCCGAAGGAATGCGCGGACGCATCCACGAACTTCGAGGGCAAATGGGTTCTCGAATCCGACGACGTTTTTCGCGTCATCCTGCCGGATCCGACGACGGGCACCTGCGTCGCGGGCAGCGTTCCCGTCTACCGGATCTTCAACAATCGGCCCGATGCGAACCATCGCTATACTACGGACGTCTCTGTACGACAGCAGATGATTGCAAAGGGCGGCGTGCCGGAGGGTGCAGGTCCCGACGGCGTCGCCTTCTGTACCGCGGTGGCGGACGCGAACGCGCTGTCGGCGACCGTATGGTCGACACAAATCGGGTCTGACATGTATTCGTTCAGCAGCATCGTGGTCGGCCTGATGGCCGGTGCGACGATATCGAGCTACGCATGGGATTTCGGGGACGGGACGACGGCAAGCGGTGCAGCCGTCACGCATCAATTCCCGGCCCCCGGCACGTACGCAGTGACGCTGAACGTCGCCGACAGCCGCGGAAGCCGCGCGTCGACGAGCAAATCCGTCTCCGTGACCAACGCGGGCGGTGACGACTTCGACGTGCGGCGCAACGGACCTGGCGTCGTGCGCTCGTTCGACTTCGACACGCCGGCGCAGCTCGGCTCGAAGACCTACCGCTCGAATGTCTGGCTGAACTGCGGCGTGAAGACGTGCGCGACGATCGACACCAGCGTCAAGGCTTCCGGCGCCGGTTCGCTGCGCTTCGACATTCCGGCGCTGTCGCCCGACAACGCGGCAGGCTCGTGGTCGGCCGAATTCTCGCCCGATCTGTCGGTGCGCTTCGGCGAGAATACCGAGTTCTACGTGCAATGGCGCCAGCGCGTCAACCAGGCGTACGTCGACACGAAGATCCTCGATACGAACGGCAGCCCGCAGGGCGGCTTCAAGTCGCTCATCATCGGCCCGGGCAATACGGCGACGACGACGTATAACTCGTGCGAAGCCTCGCACGTCGTTCTCACCACGTATTACCAGTCGCGAATTCCGGTCGGCTACAACTCGTGCACGGGTTCGGGGTCGCACGCGGCGTACGCCGGCTTCTATCAGACCGTGCTGGGCAAGAACGGCGCCGCATCCGACTACCTCATCCAGAATGGTCCGACGCTCAACTGCTCGTTTCGCACCGGTGGGCCGAGTTGCATCCGCTGGGTCGCGAACGAATGGATGACGTACAAGATCTGGATCAAGACGGGCGCGCGCAACAACGTCACTCACGAGTTCGACAACAGCGAGTACAAGCTGTGGATCGCGCGCGAGGGTCAGCCGTCGGTGCTCGCCGTCTGGTGGCGCCCCGGCATCCCCGGCTATTTCCCGCTGACGGCAGGAACGGCGAGCGACCCGAATCAATCCTTCGGAAAGATCACGCTTACGCCCTTCATGACGAGCAAGAGCCCGACGCAGGATCACCCGCTTCTGCAAATGTGGTTCGACGATCTCATCATCAGCCGGCAGGACATTCCGGATCCGGCGTTGCCGAAGAGCGCGAAGCTCGCCGCGCTTGCGCCGAGTACGGCGGTCAATCTCGGCCCGTACAAGCCGCAGCCCGCGGACGGCGACACCGCGGCGTCCGTGCACACGACCGACTACAGCGGCATGCAGTACGACGCGAATCGCCGGCAGATGGTGCTCTTCGGCGGCGGCCACGCCGGATCGAACAACGACGCGATCGAACGCTTCAGCCTCGACACGCTGACATGGTCGGCGGAGTACCGGCCGACGCCGCAGAGCGCGTGGACCGAGGCCAACTACGACGCGACGCTCGGCGCCTGGCGATCCGGTCCCGACGGTCCGTACCCGCGAGCCGTTTCGCGGCATACGCTCGATGAACTGGTCGTGGCCGGCGACGAATTGATCGTGCTCGGGAAAGTCGAAGGAAACGCGGCGAACCTGGCGGGGCAATGGAAAGGGGCCCCACCGACGACGCTTTCCATGTACACGAACGCGCGCGTCGCTCATTACAACTTTCTGTCCAGGACGTGGTCGTTCTCGGCGACGGCAACCGGCGCGACCGATAGCTGGCCTGCGACGGCTCTCGATCCGGTATCGGGCAGGATTCTCATCGTGAGCCGCGACCAGATCGCGGTTTACGACCCGTCGACCAAAACGAAGAGCGTCGTGAAGCAGATCGGCGACAACGCGATGGGCGCCAACCAGAATCTGGTGTACTTTCCGCCGAACGACAAGTTCTACTACGTGCATCAGAACGGTGCCGTATGGGAGATCGCGTTCGATCGGTCCCAGCCGTCGGCTTCGACGGTCCGACGCGTGCCCGTCACTGGATCGCTTCCCGGAACCGGCACGCCGGAGACGGCAATCGCCTACGATTCGGTGAATCACATGATCGGAATGGGACCGATGCGCGGTACGTTCTACACGTTCGATCCCAATGTCGGTTCGTGGTCCGCCACCAAAGTCGCGGCGCTCGGCAATCGCTCGACGGTCTTCCATTGCATGGATTTCGACGCCGTGGACGGGGTCTACGTCTTCATCGCCGACGATTTCTCGACGTGGGCGTACCGGGCCGCCTCGCAAACCGTGCAATGAGTGCCACCTTGTCCAGAGGCATCCTGCTCGCGGCCTCGCTGCTGCTGGTCGCCGCGTTTTGCCGGTCCGCCGCGGGCCAGGAGATTCCCGGATATCCCGACAGCGTCGAAGGGTACGACCCCCGCGAAGTCGCCATGCTCCCCGGCTACTGCAAGTACACGCAGTTGTTCCGTGATCGGGTGCCCGGAGGGAACGATGCGAAACAGATCGCGCACTGGTACGAGGTGATGGGACGCCCGTTTCACGCGATGCACCACTATTGCTGGGGCTTGATGAAGACCAACCGGGCGCTGCTCCTCGCGCGAACCAAACAGGTGCGCAACTACTATCTGCACAGCTCGGTGCAGGAATTCGACTACGTGATCAACTCGTCGCCGCCGACGTTCTTCATGCTGCCGGAGATCTATACGAAGCGCGGTGAAAACCTGTTGCGGCTGCGTGAGCTCGGCGAGGGAATGATGTCGTTGCAGCACGCGATCGATTTGAAGCCCGACTACTGGCCGCCTTATGCGGCGCTCGGCGATTACTTCAAGGAAGCCGGCAACTACGCGAAGGCGGCCGAGTGGCTGCAAAAGGGTCTGGCCGCGTCGCCGAATGCCAAGCCGCTGAAGGAGCGATTGACGGCTCTGAAGAACAAGACGCCGGCCGAGGCAGCAGGGCGCGACGCGCTCGCGAACGAGCGATAACTGCGACCTGTCCGGTCGCCGCCGGTTCGCGGCACCGGTCCCTACGTCGAAGCGGGCCGGTTGGCGATCGTCGACATGCCGACGGTCGAGCGTGCGGCCATTGCGGCCTGCACCCGCGTTTCCTCGCGCAAGACGGCGGTCAGCGCGACCAGCACGAACGCGAGGTCGAAGTACGCCATGCTGAGCGCCGCGCCCGACACGATGAACGGCAGCAGGCAATACTGAAACGTCCGTGCGAGGTCGTGTGCCCAGCGAACCTCCGGATTGGCGAGTGAGTGCTTGATCGCGAGCGACGCATTGCGCCACGCCGCTGCGAGCAGCAGCAGATACAACGCCAAGCCGACGAAGCCCAGGTCTCCAAGCACCTGGAAATAGATGCTGTGCGCCGCGTGCGCCATGACCGTATCCGGGCGGCGCGTTGGAACGATGTCGAGCGCCGAGAAGTTCTCGGACAGGTGCTTCCACACCGCGAGGTCCTGCGTCGAATGAAAGCCTGCGCCGGTCAGCGGATGCTCGATCGCGGCGAGCGTATTGATCTTCCAGGCGATGACGCGCCCCATGAACGACGAGTCCTGGCTCACGTCCTCGATCGTTTGCATCCGGTCGAACCACGTGTCGGGAGCCAATGCGAGCGCAAGCAACGCAAGCGGGAATGCGACCGCGATGAAGGTCAGCTTCTTCCGGGTGGTGACGAAGATCCAGAACCCGAGCACCAGGATGCCGATAAAGCCTCCGCGCGAACGCGTGCCAATCACGGTCAGGACGAGCAGGAAGATGCTGCCGCCCAGCATGAGGCGCAGCAGCACATTGCGGAATTGCAGGTACAGGTAGACGAGCACCGGGATCGTCATGATGATCGCCAGCGCAAACGCGTTGTTGTCGCCGATGATCGAATTGCCCGGGCCCCATATCTTGTGCCCGCCCGCCGTGAGCACGAATTTTCCTGCCTCGAGAATGCCGTGAAAGCCCATCGACAATGCGACCGCGAAGAGGATGGCGACCATTCGCGTCCGCGTGCGGATGAACGCCATGACGGCGAGCGACAGGACCAGCGTCTTCACGAACTGCTCCCACTGCGACCAGGTATCCGCGGCGACCGGTGCGACACTGAAGACCGACGAGATGGTCGCCCAGATCAGAAGACCGCCGAGCAGGATCGACGTCGTATTGAGCGGTATTGCCTTCGGCTTGCTGGCGAACGGCCACGCGAGCAAGGTCACGACAGCGATCCACAGGTTGAAACGGATTGCCGACGCGAACCCGTAGACGTACGAATTCGGCACGAGCAGCGCCGTCCAGCACCAGGCGAGCACGCCCAGATAGGGCCGTGTCAGGATCATCGGCGTCATGATCAGGAAGCCCAGCAGCAGCGGAATGTCGCGCATTCGACGATTGCCTGGAGTGACGACGCCGGAGACTTACGATCGGGCCGACCGATCGGGGGCCGTCGGCGACTCCGTACGCTCCTCGCGGATGCACCAGAACATGACCAGCAGCATCCCGAGTATGTCGAGCGTGAGGAGAGTGCCTTCGAGCATGGAAAGACGCTTCAGGAAGTTTTGATGGACGTCGCCGGCCCGCTTCGATGGCGCGCGGCGTGGACGGCGATCGTCACATCATAGCCGCTGCGTGTTTCGCGAAACGTCCGCCCGTATCGCAAGCGCGTGCGCGGCCCTGTCTTGCATGAAGGGTGCCAAAGAAGTCGTCGCGCATCCGCGCGTCGACGACGATCTGTGGCGTACATCGATTTGAAATCCCGCCCATGCATCTGCCACAATCGCGCGACCGTTGCGGCTGGAGCCAACCGGAGATCCTCATGACGAACAACCTTCTGCACCGGACGGCTTCATGGTTGCGATTGGCGCTCGTCGCCGCAGCCATGGGCTGCGTCCTTCATCCTGTCTCCAGTCTTGCACAGGAGCAGCCGGCTCCGAACATCATCGTGACGAGCGATGCGCCGGGCGTGCAGCGACAGGGGGCGTTCCAGCAGTTCACCTCGCCGCGCTCGCGAAGCCGGTCACCGATCCGAAGCGCCGGTGGCGGCAACCACGGCGTCACGTTCAAGGCCGACATCGCGTTGGGTGGCTTCTACCGGACGTTCGTGTGGTGGCCCGAGGTCGACTTCGCGCCCGGCGACGTCGACGTGAGCGTGCACAGCTTGAGCGCCGATACGACGCTGCGGATGAATCAGGGACTGCGGACCGGACAATGGGTTCCCATCGGCATCTTCGAACTCGCGAACAACGCCAAGGTGACGCTTTCGGCGGCGAGCCCCGGCGGGACGGTTCTGGCGGACGCCGTGCGCTTCCAGTACATGGGTCCTCGGATGCCGGCGCTTGCATTCGACACCGACGAGTTGCCGCTGGCCGCCGCGGGCGAGCGATACGACGGCTGGTTCGATCTGGTGGGCGGCACGGCGCCGTTCACGTTCTCGGCCGATGCGGCGGCGCTTCCTCCGGGGCTCGTCCTCGATGCGAGCAGCGGCGCGATCACCGGGATCACGGACAAGGTCGGCCATTACCCGTTCGACGTCGAAGTGTTCGACCACAGCGGGCAGCGCGCCGTGAAGACGTACACGATCGACGTGCTGCCGGGTTCGAGTGCCGGCAAGCGCGCTGCGGGAACGAAGCTTCGTGAGCGATCGACCGCGCGGAAACCAGCAGCGGGCATCATCGTCAAGGACGGCAATCCCACAGGCGCAGCGCCGGACCTTTCGAACCTGCTCGGCCTGCTGGCGGCCGCTCCGGAAGGCGAATGGGTGCAGGCGAACCTGAACGCCTATTCGGACGTCTGGTCGCCCGACTATTTGCGGCCGCTGTACGGCCTCGGCAACCCGCCG
>Ga0068856_100001058_pt1 | contig 29157 bp, 24 predicted proteins | sample KBSCornC62_FD_66595 | JGI IMG/M metagenome (GOLD analysis project Ga0068856, IMG submission 66595) | Corn rhizosphere microbial communities from Kellogg Biological Station, Michigan, USA - KBS Corn C6-2 | ecosystem: Host-associated > Plants > Roots > Rhizosphere > Soil ... | reverse complement strand
AGAACTGACAAGCATTCCGAGCGCAATGCAGACCGTGCGTGCAGATCCCCGCTGGGGCCTGTGTCCATGCGACCCATCGATCGCTCCAATGCATTTTTGCGCTCTTCGCGCGGCCTCAATGAGTAGCTCCTGACTCTACACGCGATAAGGTTCGCTAATCACCCTTCCAGCCAGAATGAGGATCCGACTGGAGCGAACAGTGCCGCTGGCACTAAGACAGCGAGGCAAGGAACGGCGATTGGTGATCGGCGGTGGCGTCGAGCCACACACCCCGCCCGATCTGCAGATCCTCAAAGTACTTAGAACGGGAATGCGGTTCTGGCATCAGTTAAATGCATCCCGAAAAGCCGCTTACAGCGGTCGAGTTCGCCGAGCAGGAGAACGTCGTTAATTGCTACGTCGGGCGGACGCTGCAGCTTGCGTTCCTGGCGCCGGACCTCGTGGAACAACTCGCGTCAGAGCGGCATGCTCCGGAGTGGACCGCCGATCGGTCGATTCGGTGGGAAACGATGCCGGCTGTGTGGGAGGAACAGCACACCGTTCTCACCTAAGACGCGCTGCCAGTGTAAGAGACGAGCTACAGTTCTTCTCCCCGCGCTGAGTCCACGTATGAAAATCAAGTACACCTTCCAGGTCGAAGGCACCTTCCGGCTTGACAGGCCCAAGCGGTTTCTCGCTGACGACGGCGCGCTGGTTTCCGTCGGATTGACCCGCGAGCGCCTGTTACGTCAGGTCTTCATCGTTTATGACGTTTCACCTCCATATGAGCAGGCCACCCTCCGGCCCTCGTCAGAGGAAGGTGTGGCCGGCGAGATCACAATCCCAGACCCGCCGCGATACGACGATGCGCTGAAAGTGGCTGCTCGTTTGGAGGCCAAGCTTGCAGTCTTTGGCGTAGAGCGCATCTATGCGCAATGCGGTGGCTTTGAATGGGTTGGAGAAACCGAAGAGGAACGGTTGCTCGCTCGGCGACTGGGCTCATTCCACCAATCTCCCGGTGTGCCACCCGAGGCATTTCCCGTCTGGCGGCTCGGTGTGTTTCGTGCCGCGTTGCGTGCTCCCGAAGTGGGGCCGGCTTTCCAGTTTCTGCTGGCGTACTACCGCGCGGGCTGGACGGAGGTCAAACGGTTTCGGTACGTCGAGGCCTATTTCTTTTTCTTTCTTTTCATCGATGCGTTGTTCGCAGAGAGCAACACCAAGAACAACCTTATGCTCGCGGCATTTTTGCGATCAGCCGAGTTTGTAGGTGCCGTTCGAGCGGAGATCAAAAATGCCAACTCTAAAGGCGCGGGGCATGGGCTTACTGAGCAAGAAGCCATCTCCAAACTGGTCGACACGCGTGGGCGGCTATTTCACAACCCCGCCAAGCGTTCCAACAAGTGGAACCCCGACGTGCAAAGCACGCACGCTGAGGATGCTATGTTTCTGGCCAGGGTCTGCGGTCGGGTGGTGCGATCGCGAGTGTGGGGCGCGAGGGGGGAGCGCTTTCCTGCGTTCCCAACAGTCGCCGACGCAGGCCATGCGGCGTATGCCGGCTTTCTGGATGCCGAGCGAGCTCTCGAACTGGGACTCTAGCGAACTACTCCCGAATCCACTGCGCGGCCTCGCGCTGGGGCTCGTTGGTCGCCCCGATGCGAAGACGGAGACGTGTCCTTATTTGAGGCAAAAAATGCCCTTCCTTTCCGTCTCTGGCGACCAACGGAAATGGAAAAGCCCGCGACACGGCGGGCTTTTCTGGCTTTGAAGCGGCCAAATGCTCCGCATGTGCGACTGAATGGTGGTGGATGCAAACCACCCGCAACTCGTCTCCGGTCGAAATTCCCGTTAACAGGGAAATTTACAGGGAATTTTCTTCCCAATAAGCGCTTTCAACGATACCGACTCGCGCTGTAGGCCATGTCTGACGCCAACTTCGGATTGAAAAATTTCCCAGTGGTTCGCTCATGGCAGGGAATCGATCAGGGAACGTATCGGGGAATTTCAGGGTGATGTCAGGCAACTTTGAAGTCGTGCTCTCACCGAGAAGTTACGGCTCCGCGAACCAGCCTACCACGTCGACTACGACTTGGCTCGTGTCGTAGCTGCCGTTGTAGAACTCCACCTGTCCATTCGCACCTACTTTGGCAATCACCAGATTCGCGATCGTTTGGTTCGCGGCAAAGTTCAGGTTCGAAGCGAGCGGTCGAGACGAGCCCGCAGGCCACACCGTGAGATAACCCGGTGCTGCCGGTTCGGTCACCGTCACGTTGAGCACCACCGCACCGACGCCGGTCGCGGGTACGCCCCCTCGATTGAGTACTGCCAGGTTTGCAGTGCCGTTGCTCTGCAGTGCCCCCAAACCCTGAGCTTCTCCGTCGATCGTGCTTAAGCCCGGACGCGTGTCCATGATGCGCGCCGGCACCAGCGGCGTCAGCTGCGAACCCGATGGGAACCAGCCTGCGACATCCGCAATGACGTCGGTATTGCCCACAGAGTTATAGATCGACACCTCGCCTAACGCGCTGACCTTGCTGATCACCAGGTTCGGAATAGTGTCACCCGACATAAAGTTGAGGTTCGAAGCGAAGGGTTGCGCGGCATCACTTGGCCACAGCATCAGATATCCCGGTGCCGTCGGCTGCACTGCAGTGACATTGAGGATCGCTGCGCCGACACCACTGGACGGAATGCCATCGCGTCCGCCGATCATCAGATTCAACGTGCCGCCAGCTGGCAAGGCACCCGTGCCCTGGAAATGCCCATCGATCGTGACCGTACCCGTGCGTGTGTCGAGCAGGCGTGCCGGCGACAAGGCATTGAGATCGGTGCCGCCACCGAAATAACCGGCCACGTCGGCAACTAGGTCCGTCGTGCCGGCCGAGTTGTACAGTGACACTTTGCCATTCGAACCGAGCTTGGCGATCACGAGGTTCGCGATCGTCTTACCTGGTGCGAAGTTGAGGTTGGATGCAAAGGGTTGCGCCGTCCCGGACGGCCATGCGGTGACATATCCCGATGCGGTCGGATTGGTCACTGTCACGTTTAACACCACGGCGACCACCCCGATCAATGGCACGCCGCCACGACCTGCCACCGTCAGATCAACGATACCGCCCGCAGCCACTGCGCCCGTGCCGGAAAACTGTCCGTCGATCGTGCCTGAGCTTGCGCGTGTGTCGAGCAAGCGCGCCGGGCTCAAGGACACATAACCCTCAAGAGGCGAGGGGACAACCTGGATCAAGCGCAACTGTTGTGGCGCCGGCGCGGCACTATTGGAACCCACTTGGGAAGCGCGCACGCCGCACAATCCAGAAGCCGTCGCCGTCAGCGTTGTCCCGGTGACAGTGCAGGTGTCCGGAGTCCAGGTATCAAACGTCACCGTGCCACCGCTTGAAGCGCTCGCGGTCAGGAGCAATGCGCCACCGGTTCCCAGAGTGGTAGGAGGTGAAAAGGTGATCTTCTGAGCCGCTTGCCCCGACTCGCCGTAGGTGTTGTCACCCCAACACCACACCTCGCCGGCCGTCGTCAACGCGCAGACATGCAGCCAACCTGCTGAAATCATCGAGACGCCACCGTTCACCAGCGCAGTCGGCACGGTGCTCTGGCCGACGGTGTTGCTACCCCAGCACTGCATCCCGCCCGTTTTCGTCAGCGCGCAGGATTCATTCAAGCCCACTGAGATTGCCGTCGCGCCACCACTCACCAGAGCGGCCGGCACTCTAGTGAGGTTGTCGCTGTTGACACCCCAGCACTGCACGCCGCCCGCAGTCGTCAGCGCACAGGTATGGTTTGAGCCGGCAGATACCGCCGCCGCACCACCGCTCGCTAAGGTGGTCGGCACGTTGGTCTGACCGAAGAAATTATTACCCCAGCACTGCACTGCGCCGGCCACCGTCAACGCGCAGGTGTAGTACCCGCCCGCCGAGATCGCTGATGCGCCGCCGCTCGCCAGCGCCGTCGGGACACTGCTTTCGCCTGCGCTATTGGCACCCCAGCACTGCACTCCGCCCGCCGTCGTCAGCGCGCACGTGTGATACTGGCCCGCCGAGATCGCCGCCACGCCTCCACTCACCAACGCAGCGGGTACGCTGATCTGGCCAACGTTATTCTCACCCCAGCACTGCACGCCTCCCGCTGTAGTTAGCGCGCAGGTGTGGTACGCGCCCGCGGAGACCGCCGCCACACCTCCGCTTGCCAAGGCGGTCGGTACGTCGATCTCGCCATAGTAATTGGCACCCCAGCACCGCACGCCACCTGCCAACGTCAGCGCGCAGGTGTGCAGCCAGCCCGCCGAGATCGCCACTTCGCCACCGCTCGCCAGCGCGAGCGGCACGCTGGTCTGGCCGTTCTCGTTGTCACCCCAGCATTGGACCTCACTCGCGATTGTCAGCGCACAAGTGTGCAGCCAGCCCGCCGAAATCGCCACCGCGCCACTGGTCGTCAGCCCAATCGGCACGTTGCCTTGGCCTTCGTGGTTGTCGCCCCAGCACTGCACCCCGCCTGACGTCATCAGTGCGCAGGTGTAGTATCCCCCCGCCGAGATTGCCGCCACGCCTCCACTCGTCAGCGCGGTAGGTACGCTGGTCTGACCGTCATTGTTCAAACCCCAGCACTGCACTCCGCCCGCCGTCGTTAGCGCACAGGTGTGCAGCCAGCCCGCCGAAATAGCTGCCACGCCGCCGCTCGCCAGCGCGGGTGGTACGTTGGTCTGGCCATTGTTGTTCGAACCCCAGCACTGCACTCCACCCGCCTTGGTCCGCGCGCAGGTGTGGGTCAACCCCGCAGAGATCGCGATCGCGCCACCACTCGCCAGCGTGGTCGGTACGCTGGCCTGGCCCCCACTGTTGTCACCCCAGCACCGCACCGTGCCCGCCGTCGTCAGCGCACAGGTGTGGTACGCGCCTGCTGAGATCGCCGCCACTCCGACGTTCCACAGCGCGGTCGGTACGTTGGTCTGGCCGTTGTAGTTGTAACCCCAGCACAGCGCCCCACCCACGGCCGTCACAGCGCAGGTGTGATACATACCCACGGCGATCGCAGCAACACCACCGCCCACCAAGGCGGCTGGTACGTTGCTCTGACCGTTGCCGTTGTTGCCCCAGCAGCGCACTCCTCCGGCGGTCGTCAACGCGCAGGTGTGATACCCCCCCGCCGTTGTCTGTGTGACCGTCTGGCCGAGAACGATAGGGGATTGCGCAGTGGCGACACCACACCCGCCCAGCCACCAGGCCAGCAGAGCCGACAGCACGCCGCACTGGCGCATGACGCCACTCAGCAGGCTGCCTATTCTGAACGCCGTAGAGCCATCGCTACGCGGCTGTGCGGAGAGCAAATGCGCTGGCACACTAATCCATGAAGCGATCGCGTGAAGAAAACCCATCATCAGAAATTCCTACGAATTCTATACATTCGCCAGCCCTACTGTTCCGCGAACCAACCCACCACGTCGACCACAACTTGACTCGTGCCCGTGCTGCCGTTGTAGAACGCCACTTGTCCGTTCGCGCTTACCTTTGTGATCACCAGATTCGCGATCGTTTGCTTCGTGACGAAGTTCAGGTTCGATGCGAGCGGTTGAGATGAGCCCGCAGGCCACACCGTAAGATAGCCTGGTGCTTTCGGTTCGGTCACCGTCACGTTGAGTACCACCGCACCCACGCCGCTCGCGGGCACGCCGCCTCGATTGAGCACCGCTAGATTTGTGATGCCGTTGCTTTGTAGTGCCCCCATACCCTGAGCCTGGCCGTCTATCGTGGTCAAGGTTGGACGCGTGTCCATGATGCGGGCCGGCACGACCGGCGTCAGCTGCGAACTCGAAGGGAACCAACCGGCGACGTCTGCAATGACGTCAGTAGTGCCCACCGAATTGAAGATCGACACCTCGCCTGACCCGCTGACCTTGCTGATCACGAGGTTCGGAATATCATCACCTGGCATAAAGTTGAGGTTCGAAGCCCAAGGTTGTGCGGCATCGTTCGGCCACAACGTCAGATATCCCGTAGCAGTTGGCCGCACGGCAGTGACATTGAGGATCGCGGCGCCGACACCACTCGACGGAATGCCATCGCGTCCGCCGATCATAAGACTCACCGTACCTCCGGCCGGCAACGCACCGGTGGCCTGAAACTGACCATCGATCGTGCCGGTACCCGCGCGTGTGTCGAGCAGACGTGCCGGCGACAAGGCATTGAGGTCCGTGCCAGCATCAAAGTAACCCGCCACATCTGCAATCAGGTCCGTCGTACCGGTCGAGTTGTACAGCGACACTTTGCCATTCGAACCGAGCTTGGCGATCACGAGGTTCGCGATCGTCTTGCCGGGGGTGAAGTTGAGGTTGGATGCGAAGGGCTGCGTCGTCCCGGATGGCCACGCAGTCACATATCCCGACGCGGTCGGATTGGTCACTGTCAGGTTCAACACCACTGCGACCACGCCGATCGATGGCACGCCACCGCGACCGGCCACCGTCAGATCGACGACAGCACCAGCATTCGCTGCACCGATGCCGGCATACTGCCCTTCGATCGTGCCGTAACCTGCGCGCGTATCGAGCAAGCGCGCTGGCTTCAAGGGCACGTAGCCCGAATTGGACGACGGGGTTACCCGGATCAAGCGCAACTGCTGTGGTGCCGGCGCCGCATCGTGGGAGCCCCCTTGTGAAGTGCGCACGCCACACAGCCCGGTGGCCGTTGCCGTCAGCGTGATCCCATTGACGTTACAAGTGTCCGGTGTCCACGTATCGAACGTCACCGTGCCGCCACTCGAAGCGCTTGCGCTCAGGGTCAATGTGCCGCCAACCACTAGAGTGGCCGGCGACAAAAAATCGATCGTCTGGCCCGTTCGGCCAGACTGACCGAGAAGGTTGTCACCCCAACACTGCACCCCGCCAGCCGTCGTCAGCGCGCAAGTGTGCCACAAGCCAGCCGAGATCGCTGCCACGCCACCGCTCGCCAGTGCCATCGGTACGTTGGTCTGACCATTGCCGTTGGCACCCCAGCACTGCACCCCACCCGCCGTAGTCAACGCACAGGTGTCTCCGCCACCCGCTGAGATCGCCCGAGCGCCACCGTTTGCTAGTGCAGCCGGTACGCTGATCTGGCCGTCGTTGTTGGCACCCCAACACTGCACCCCGCCCGCCGTCGTAAGCGCGCAGGTGTGAGACTGGCCGGCCGAAATCGACGCCACGCCACCGTTTGCTAGCGCAGTCGGTACATTGGTCTGGCCGTAGTTGTTGGCACCCCAACACTGCGCCCCGCCCGCCGTCGTGAGCGCACAGGTGTGCCCCCCGCCTGCAGAGATCGCTACCACGCCACCGCTCGCCAGCGCGCTCGGAACAGTGGTCCGGCCGTAACCGTTGTAACCCCAGCATTGGACTCCACCCCCTATCGTCAGCGCGCAGGCGTGCGATTCGCCGGTCGAGATCGCCACCGCTCCACTGTTCGCCAGCGCGGCCGGTACGGTAGCCTCGCCGTAATTGTTGGAACCCCAGCACTGGACGCCACCCGCAGTCGTCAGCGCACAGGTATAGAGCCAGCCTGTCGAGATCGCTGCCCCGCCACCGCCCGCTAGCGTTGCCGGTACGGTGGTCTCGCCGCTGCCGTATTCACCCCAGCACTGCACCGCACCAGCCGTTGTCAGCGCGCAGGTGTGAAAATCCCCCGCCGAGATCGCTGTGGTGCCGTTGCTCGCGAGCGTGGCAGGTATATTGATCTGGCCGTAGCTGTTGTCACCCCAACACCGCACCTCGCCCGTCGTCGTCAATGCGCAGGTGTGCCATACACCCGTTGAGATCGACGCTGCACCACCGTCCGTCAGCGCTGTCGGTATGCCAGTCTGGCTATTGTTGTTTCCCCAGCACTGCACCCCGCCCGCCGTCGTCAGCGCGCAGGTGTGGTCCCGGCCCGCCGAAATCACCGCCACACCGCCGCTCGCCAGCGCGATCGGTACGCTGCTCTCGCCGTTGCTGTTGTCACCCCAGCACTGGACCCCGCCCGCCGTCGTCAGCGCGCAGGTGTGAGAAGTGCCCGCGGAGATCGCCGCCGCGCCACCACTGGCCAGCGCGGCCGGTACGCTGGTCTCGCCATTGCTGTTGTTGCCCCAGCACACCACCGCGCGCGCTGTCGTTAGCGCGCAAGTATGATTCGTGCCTGCCGAAATCGCTGTCGTGCCACCGCTTGTCAGCGCAGTCGGTACGCTGCTCTCGCCATAGGCGTTGTCACCCCAGCATTGCACCCTACCCGCCGTAGTCAGCGCGCACGTGTGATTCGAGCCTGCTGAGATCGCTGCCACGCCGGCGCTCACCAGTGCGACAGGTACGGTGGTCTGGCCCCAGCTATTGTTACCCCAGCACCGAACCCCGCCCGCCGTTGTCAGCGCGCAAGTGTGGTACGCACCCGCCGAGATGGCCGCCGTGCCGCCACTGAGCAGCGCAGTCGGTACACTGGTCTGGCCGTCTCCGTTGTAACCCCAGCACTGCACCCCGCCTGCCGTCGTCAGCGCGCAGGTGTGCGTTGCGCCTGCAGATGTCTGCGTGACCGTCTGGCCGATCATGGCTGGCAACTGCGCGACGGCGGCACCGCAGCTGCCCAGCCACAGGACCAGCAGGCTTAATAGTACGCCGCAGCGACGCAAGACCGTGTATGCCCGATTGCCGAATGCATTGGATGCGGCGGGGCGCGAGCGACCCAGTTGCCGGGTGATCATGCGTGCTGACGCACTCATCCATGAAGCGAACACGCTAAGAAAAAACGACATCAAAAATCCCCATGAACCCCGCGCAAATTATGCCACAGGACCCGCGAAAAAATTCGGAAGCGATGCCCGCCAATCCGGCATTGGGAATCTGGCCGATTACGCATTTTTTCCATCAGTCAGGAAACAATTCGGAAACCCCGCTGATAGTGATCAAGGAAGATGCTGTACTGCATTGCTCTCCTCATCGCCGGATCGCTGCTTGCACTCATACTCGCTCTTCGTCGACGCCGCGCTTCTTCCCCATGCAAGCGGAGACCCATTGCAGCCGCGCGCATTGAGCGCACCCGCAATGCGCGCAAACCAGAGTGGGTCCGACGCGAGATCTTTCGACTTGCTGCTTGGTCGCCAGGACTGAGCTGCCGCGTTCACGCCGAGGTATTCAATCGGCGTTTCGCCATCGACCGACGCATGACGGTTGGAAAAACATACGTCGCAACCTTGTTGCGTCAACGACGCTCCGAAATTCTGCGCCTGTGTCGAACGCTAAAACACCGTGTTCCTCGCCCGCAACCTCGAAATCACATCTGGGCCTTAGATCTGACTGGTAAAGCGGACCTCAGCGGACAGCAGCGCCTGATCCTCGGCCTGCTCGACCACGGTACTCGCGCCGCACTGGTCCTGCGCGAGATTGCGGACAAGCGCAGTCTGACGATTCTGCGTGAACTCATCACTGCTTTCAGAAAATATGGACTGCCGGGAACGATACGGGCCGACAATGAAGCTTGCTTCTCGTCCAAAATCTTGCGCAGCGCAATGCGGCTGCTGGGGGTGCGGTTGCAGCACACCGCGCCTCACTGCCCTTGGATGAATGGTCGCATTGAACGGTTGTTCGGCACGCTCAAACGGCATCTTGATTTGATCGCCGTGACCGGCGGCGATGATCTTGCAGCCAAAGTGTGCGCGTTCCGGCTTTGGTACAACCACGTACGCCCCCATCAACATCTGCGTGGGCTCACTCCCGCGGACGGGAGGCCCAGGGCACACGGCACTCCAAAGTGGTTCGAGGCTTGGGATGAACGATTGACTGGATGGTACTTCGAGCCACCGTGACCGGCGCACCAGCTTAGCTACGAGAACAACCACGCGTCGGAACACCGTCCGCACGCGCGCGCCTCTATGTCATGAACCGGGATTGAAATCGGGACAAGAAGGCACGCTAGCCGGGCGATGGATGCCGTTTTGGGTAAAGTTGCTGCGGATGCACGGCCAAAAAATCGCAAAAACGGGGCGATTTCTTATCGAGCCATGCTGCGGACAGCGTGTGGACGGGACACCGCCATGACACAGCCCATGACATTCACGCGCTCGGTAGGAACTTACCGGGCTTTCGTAACTGCCATAAAGCCTAGAAATGGCTATGTAGTGCGCTTATTGCATGGTGGTGGGTGCAGTCCGCCTAGAACCTGTCTCCGGCCGAAATTCCCGTCAACAGGGAAATTAACAGGGAATTTTTCGCGAAAACGACGCCTCTGTCGCCACCGGTTCGCCCTGTAGGCCACGTCTGACGCCATTTCCGCGCCAAAAAGCTTTTCCACGGCTCGCCGGTAGCAGGGAAAATAATTGCGCATATCAGGGAAATTTCTGGCCGTAACAGCGAAAGCTAGCGCTCGGTTGATGCGCACGCTCGCTGCCAATGCACGAGATACCTAAAGTGGGGCAGCCGGCCCGAATGGCCAGAACCGAAAATTCGGCGCGTATCAAGTCAATTGGCAACCTGCATGAGTTCCTGCATTTCAACTTGGCCGATGTCGCAAAGCTCCGACTCGTCCAAATCGTGGGGCGATCCGGAATCCAGGCACGCGCTCAAACTGTCGGGAAACAGAGCCCATTCTGCCATGCGCAGGTACAGTATCTTTCCCTGCCTTGCGCCGGCCACTAGATCCCGCGTCTGAAACTCATTCAGTCCGGCGACTCGCACCGCCGCGACGATCTGATCGCCGTGCGGCAGCTTCTCGTGCTGGTGCAGAACCAGAAATTTTGTGTTCGCCTCATCGAGAAACGGAGCACGGAGAGCAAGGCGAACCTCTTCACGCGCATGGCCGCCGGAGAGATTTTCAAGCACACATGCCGCACCCAGCCGAAGGAAGGGGCGTTCATCGATAATTGCACGGAACCATGCATGCCAAAGCGTCACATCGAATGGCTCCGCAAGTAGGTTCAATCCCATTCGACTGAGGTCATTTGCCGCGACCAAGTAGTGCTGCTCCTCCTCGTTCGCGAAAGCGAACAAGAACCTGCGCAATGCCTTCTTTCGCACGAGGTCGCGGTGCGCGGCGGCGCGCATGAAGTAAATCTGCACACCTCGTGTTAAGTGATATTGCATCGACAAGTAGCGCTGGTACTGACAGACTTGCAGTGGTCCTAGCGAGCGAGCGCGACTAAGTAGCAGTGCGAACGCTCGTTGCGAATCGGCTATGACATCCACTAGCTCGTCCATCACGCCTCCTCGATGAGATACCGATCTCGTGGCCTTTCGGTTGGAAAAATTCCCTGGCGTTGCGCTATTCGACCCAAGAAGCGCTTCGTGTAGGGGCTGTCAGGACGATACCTTTCAAGCCACGATGCCAAACTTGGAGCGCGGGGCCTCAGGTAGTCGACCTCGCCAACGATGGCCATTGGCACTTCGCTCCCGAACTCCGGGTGTACGAATTCGTCCGCATAAGCCACGTACCCGTAAGAGGCGAACAGCGGAACGAGCTCAGGCTTGCAGAGCAATATCCCAACCGAGCAATTTTTCACGACACCCAGTTGAAATCCGGTGAAGCAAAGGATTGAAGCTATCCTGCTCCCACGAGCATTTGGTGCGATCATCAAACGCGAAAAATAGACGATCTGATCAGGCTCCAGGAAATCGAACGCTTCGAGCCCGAGATACTCCTGCTCTACGTCTGACTGAGATAGCACTTCGGCACGAACGGTACCCAGAATTCCGTTGTCATCCTCGAGCCAATACACGGACGTGCATGCACGGCGATCCGCGGGTTCGATCAATGTGCGAGCATTGTGGTCCGCATGTATGGCCAGCTTATTCTGCTCTTCTACATAGATGCGGTACCGGAACTTCCCCACGCGTTCCAGATCAGCTGGGTCAATCACTGCGCGCACTTGGGATGAATTGAAAGTCTTCATACCATCAGACGGTAAATCGCGACGGCAGCCGAACCGATTCAACAAGCCTGAATTTCTTCAAGAGTCGAATCAGGATGAATCCAAAGTCCACTTGCCACCAACGATGTCCGAGCGATGCACTCGCGGGATTCATGTGATGGTTGTTGTGCCAGCCTTCCCCCCAGGAAAGCAAAGCAAGAAGTGCGTTGTTCCTGCTAAAGTCGCCCGTGTTGTACGCCGTCCTTCCCCAGCGATGTCCGACTGAGTTGACGGCCCAAACGATTTGATTGCCGATACACAGGCGCAGGAAGCCACCCCAAAGCAGCCCCGCTATTGCGCCGCTCAGTCGGTGGTACCAAAGAAATCCCGCTAGCATCGGCAAAAGCAGCCCGAGAGTCATCGCCAGCCGATATTGGTCATTGACCCATACGGCGATGTTGTCCCTCAGCAGGTCGGGGGCAAGCTTTCGAAGGCTCGGGGTTTGATGGTCCTTTACCCATCCTAGGTGCCCGCGTACAAAAGCTCGAAAGATGCCGCGAGCACTGTCCCGATTTATATTGGGCGAGTGGGGATCGTCAAGTGTATCGCTGTTTTGATGGTGTAGCCGGTGCAACGCGACCCAGTAGATCAATGGCCCCTGACCCGCCATTGAACCCGCCAAGCCCATGACGATCCGCAACGGTCTCACGGCTGTGAACGACCTGTGCGTATAGTGCCGGTGATACCCCGTTGTGATTCCAAGGCACCCGACGACGAACCACATCGCCCAGAAGAGACTTACGTCAAACGCCGTGACGGGCACGATGAAATAGTGGAAAGCCAGCGCTGCCGGTACGGACATCATGGGTAGCAAGTGCACTACCCTCCAATGCGCCACAAGTGAGCGCACCACCGGTTTCTGCACGTCGGTTGACAAATAGCTGCCTGGATTTGCCCCCGATTTCACACGCTGCCCCTATCACTAGTCAAAGTCACTCGGAGATGCTGCGTGCCACAGCCGCCCCGCTGCGTTCCACCAAACAGCCATAAACCCAAACCGCCGCTTGCGTAGCGAGCAGCAGCCAGACTGCGACGATGACAAACCTCCAAAGAATGGAAATTCCTCGCCGCAAAGAGGTCTCCGGCGGTGAACAGACCGAAACGGTTGTAGCCCTAGCTGGCATACGGCTCGACCAATGGCGCCCCTGATTGGCGGGACTTCCATTTAAAAGGAGGAGGTCCACCGCCGCCTGTCTCACCCAGACGCAGTTTTTTGCGCAATCGCACGTTCCTGGACAAGCTACTCGCAATTCCCGACGTCGGTCTTCACCCCTTTGGATGACGCTCCTTACAATTTTCAATTCGCGCAACCGTCGATCAATCGCGGTAGCCGCGCGCTCCACTAACGAGTGGCACGATCGATGACTCGCAGGAGATCGATCTGGCGATGCGTGTTGGTCTTGCCGAATAGCGCGCGAAGTTGGGTACGTAAGGTGTTGTGGCTCTTGCCAAGCCGCTGACATGCTTCGCTCAGGTTCGCTCCCTCATGAAGCACCTCCGCCAGCGCGGCTTCGGCCTGGGTCAAGTCGAATAGTCGACGAAGTGTTTCAGCGTTAGGGTGTGTCTGCGCGTGTAACCGGTCTATATAGATGACCGCCGAATGAGCCGGTTGTGAGCGCTCGCCTTCAATCAAACGATGCCCTGCCACAATGGACACAGGTTTGCCCTTTGCGTCGCGAAGCAATAGCTGGACAGGTTTTCGCGAGGTAATTTTGCCGCAGGCGTGCGCTATCAACGCCTCCAGATGCTGCCTGTCTGGCAACCAAATGGCATGAAGATATTCCTCGTGCTCGCTGATGCCCAATTTCTCCGTGCATATCTTCTTTGCGGATTGATTGGCCAGCGTGATGCGCCCCCGCGAGTCCAGCAAGACCGCCCCGAAAGCAAGCGTATTCAGAGTAGCGTGCAGACTATCACTCACTCCAATTTGGCCCCGCGCAACCGCAACGCACAGCGATTCGCCTCGCCCAAGCGAACGACAAGAAGACTCCGGTTTTCGTATCGCATCGGTAGACCCCTCGCCTTCGCCCTCGGGCGATCCCCAAGTGCCATCGAATCTGAATTTTTCGGTTTCGTGATAGGCCTGTCTTCACCGGTTCGGATGAAGTCTGTACACTCGGCGTGCGAATGGAGCAAACCTTTGGGAAAGGAATCGCTTCAGGCCGTTTTGTCTCACCGTGAATTGCCGCGCTATTCCTTCGCGGCCATGGCTGAGCTGTAAAAGGGGGCTGCGCCGGACTCATCTTCGCGCGCAGTACGACGAGCAGTACCGAACAGCAGCACGGGACGGTGCGAATGTCGGTCAGTCTGTTGCAGGATTCAAAGACCGGAGAAGCGGATCTAGTCGCGCGCATTGCCGCGGGCGATAAGAATGCCGAGCGCGAGTTTGTGCTTCGCTACCAGCAAGGTATTCGCGTAATTGTGCGCCGCCACTGTCGAGCAGGTGACGGGGCAGCGGAGGATCTGGCGCAGGACGTCCTGCTACGCGTTCTCGAACGTTTGCGCGCAGGTGCCATCCGCGACTCGGTCGCGCTCCCAGCCTACATTCAGACAACGATCTCGCACGCTACGAGTTCCGAGTATCGCAACCGTCGCCCCACCGAGACGGTCGATTCCATTGAGCATGTTCCTGCAACCGGCGACCCGCCAGATCAGTTCAGCGGCACACAGCTGCGAAACATGTTGCATTCGTTGCTCGCCGAACTCCCTGTAGCGCGCGATCGCGAGCTTCTCAAGCGCTTCTACCTCGACGAGGAGGACAAAGAAGAAGTCTGTCGCAGGTTGAATATCGATCCTGCCCATTTTCACCGCGTCGTCTTTCGAGCGCGCGAGCGCTTTCGTTCCCTCCTCAACGAGGCCGGGATCGTAGGAGCATGAGATGAGACAGACAATACGCATATCTCTCCTGCTACTACAAGGGCGAACGCGATTGATCCGTTGGAGAAAGGCATGAGCCCTGAAATGGCACTTTCCCGCCTGCCGGCTTGGCTCGAACAAGCTTGGTTGGCTCGTTATCTTGATCGCCAGCTTACCGGCGAGGAAAGCGCTTGGTTCGAGGCGTACGTGTTGGACAAACCGGAATTGCTGGAAATGATCGACGCGGATAGCCGTTTGACCGAAGCGCTTACGGCCGACCCATCTGGCCTGCGTGGGGATGTGTCAGCTGACATTAACGCCCCGCGCAGCGAATCCAGCGATGGCACCGTGAGATTGACGGGCCAGTCTGGCCGTCGTTTCGGAAAGCGAAGTTCGCGAAAGAATCTCAAGTGGGCCTCAATGGCAGCGGCAATTTTTCTGGGCGTTGGCTTCGGTTGGGTCGGTACGCGCAATTTTGATTCTCGGCAATTCAAGTCGCCACTCATCACCAACCCAACACGTATCGTCTACGACACGATGCGCGGGGGTGCGGCCCCCACCTTGCGCGTCGAGCACAAGGAAAGCATGTCGCCATATCTTCTGGTCGAGGTTGCCATGCCCTCCAGTGCGGAAAACATCACGGTCAAGATTGGTAGCGGTCCGCCACAGCCGCTGACCACGTCACCCGACGGGTTCGTGAGTTTTTTGGTGGTACGCGGCGAAGCGCACACGGCAACCTTGAGCTACGGCGCTTCCGGAACGAATGGAACGAAAGATTTACTGTTGGGTCCTTGGCCCGAAAAATGATTTGTTTATCCGCCACAACCAAACCGATGTTCGCAACCTACAACTGCAATGGCTGATTCTCCACAATTTAGATTCTGAAGGAGATGATATGAAAGCGCACCTTCGTTTTGCACTCGCATTGGCTACCGCGCTCTCCGGCTACGCCTGGGGTCAACCTATCCCAAAAGGCTGCGGACCGATTCGAGACTCGGTATGCTTGAGCAGCAAAACAGACATCGAAGGAACGTACTGCATGCGCGATATCAATCGCGATGGCTTGGCAATACGCAAGGTTTATCCTGATACTTGGTCTTTGAAAAAAGAGTCGCACGAAGTAAAGTTGGACCACGTTAAGAATGGATCGTCCAACTGTACGTTGCCCGCCGGAAAACAGATCCCCGCGACCAATGGTGATTTTCTCGAGATCCGCGACCCTCATAATGGATCTTTGACGGTGGATATTACCCATGGATCGGGCCACATATCCAACTTTGGAGGCCCAATCACCATACCAAAACCCACTGAGGCCCAATACTATTTGGAGTTCAACACGGGTTCAAACGGCCCACCTGCCTATTCCGACCTCGATATTTTCTTGATGATTGCCGACGAACCACGAGGTTATCCAACGGCTGTCGATAACCCCAAGATCGAAAAGTACTTCCGTATCGAAGTGTTTCCCTCAATTGCCTCCGGAGCCTTGGTTTGCTCGGCAGAACGCCCTGACATGCTAGTCATGCTACCCGGAATCTCCCCACCCGGTCTGACTACGGCACTGATGAATTTCAAGCGGGCGGCAACGGTACAAGACCTTGCGATCTGCGGCCAACCGGCTAACCCAAAGCACGCCAAAAAGAGCAATGCTTTCGAGGTCGTCACCGGTGGAGGCAATGAGCACCCTCCCAACTGATGCGCCACGATCCGAACCTGATGCACGTGCTATCGGCAGGCACGCTCGCCTTGGTGGCCTTTATTTCAGGACCCGTGGCCGCAGCAGAGCCGCCTGCAGCCACTTCCGGTGGGGAGGTTGTTTGCGGACGAAGTGCGCCTACCGAGTTGAATCTTCCCCCGCTAAGGGCAAAGGCGACTCTCACCTTGTTACAAGGGTCAGAAGCCTGGACCGCCATACAAGAAGACGGTCAGCAAGTCGACATCCAAGCTCCACCTGACGCCGAAGTTCTACGAATTCCTATTCCTTTGCGATTTGGCCGAATTTGGGTGCATCCAAGGTCCTCGGCCGCACGGATCTCCGTATCGCGAGTGCAGCCCAACGCTGCAGTGGGGAGCATACGAGTACTAGCACTATGTGGCGGTTCGTCACCGAACGATACCCAAATCTCTTGGTACCGCAGTGCCTCCACTCTCGCATCGTCGTTGACAACGCCGGTGAGCAAAGACAAATTTGCAGCGCTGCAAGATTCTCTCTCTCAGTTGCAGATTTCCGCACCGAATCGCGAAATGTCTGCGCTTGCACAACACATGCTGGCGCAGGCTCTCTTGATAAACGATCGCAACCGCGACGCGGCTGATGCGTTTGCCGCCGCAGAGAACAAATGGTCCGAGGTAGGGGATTTCGAACGTGCATTGGTGGCTCGTGTAGCACGTACAGAGGATGAACGTCGGACAGGAAACTATGCAAAAGCAATTCATCTAACAGAAGAGGTGCCACAAAGCTGGCCTGCCCACTCCTACTTCCGGACACGTCTGGAGAATTCGCGCTGTCTCGCCCTTAATAGCCTGGGTCGCTTTGCGGAATCGGACGCGTGCTATACGACTACGTTGGGCGCTCTGCGTGCCGCCGATGAGCGTGGAGAGTTGGTGGATACCCTTTATGACTATGCTGCGCTGCTGACGACTCGCGGCATGGATGAAGCTGCCATGGCTATTGCTCAGCAGGCGCTGAGTGAGGCCGCCGGCATCGATATTCCTTATGTGCATGGACACATCCGCTACTTGCTTGGTTGGCTGGCGTTTCGGCGAGGCGAAGTGGCGCAATCGCTAGCGTTTTCGAACGAAGCCTTGGCTTTTTTTGAACGCGCTCATATGCCGCGCTGGGAGGCCAATGCTCTATTCGATATTTGCAATATCTATCTTGACATGGGCGCCTACGACGAAGCGTTGGCCTCGCTTCAGCAGGCCGTGAAGCGACTGTCTTATCGTGATGCGCCATCGCGCATGGCAACAGCGATGATCTTGTTCGCCCGCATCGAGCGCGGTAATGGAGAGCTCGATTCGGCGTTGCTATGGTCACGCGCGGCGCAGTCATCATTTGAGCAGTTGAAGATGCCTTTGGACCGGGACGCCGCGGAACTTTTGCGGCTTCAGATTCTGGCAGACCAGGGAAGGGTAACTGAGGCTGACGCTATCGTTTCACGACACTTGAATGAGAGGTCGTTGCTGGGCCTAACTTGGCACCTTCTGGCACTTCGAGGAGCCATTGAAACCGGGGCAGAAGATGTTGCAAACAGTGCAATTGCAGCCTTACGCGATGCGAATTTGCCGTTGCCGAACAGAGTTGAATTTTTCCTGCGCGAAGCGCAATGGCTAGCACGAAAAGGAGATGCCCAAGGTGCCCAGAAGGCTCTCTACGATGGCGCGTTGAAGTTGATCGCCATCGCCAGTCAATCCCAGGCGCCCGCCGTGCGTTATTTGATCGCTAAACAGGCCGTAGCACTGCGCCGAGCAGCATTTGACCTCTCGCTCGCCGACGTTTTCGAAGCGACCGTGCCAGGAGGGACGGATCTGTTCTGGCGGTGGCTAACGCTCTCCAACCCCGCCGAGCGCAGCACTGCAGCACAGCAACAAACGACGGCCTTTGATCACGCCGTCGCAAAAGAGTTATTGATGCCCAGCACGCGTGTCAATACACCTGGCGAGGTCTCAGCGCAGCGAGAATTGCTCGCGTTGCTCGCGCAGCCGGCTCGCCCTGCTACACAAAATGGCAACATGTTGGGGGTTTCGACGCTTGCGGAGTTCCAGGCGACATTGCCCGCAGATGCGGCCCTCATCTGTTACCTCGATGGCAATACTCGGGGTGGCATGTTTTGGATCACACATGCGGAAGCCAAGATCGTCAGTGCAGCAGCGCCGGCGTCGATACGCTCCAACGTGTTAGCGCTACGCGATTATGTCCGTTCGCCAGAAAGCGCTTCGGTCGACATCCAAAGAGAAGCAGAAAACCTGTCGAAACAACTGTTGGACGCGACACCGTTATCAACTCCCCCTAAGCATCTATTTGTGCTCAACGACCCGACGCTTGCGGGAGCGGTCTGGGGCTTGCTGCATTGGCCCGGGCACTCCGAACCCTTGGTTGAAACGACAACCGTGAGCCTCGTGAACCTGTCAGAGAGCAAGCTGAATTCTGCGCAAGCGACCGCCACCGATAGTGCACCACTGCTCCACCTCATCGTGGCGGCTCAGACCGACACGGGCATTGATTCGCTCCCCGCCCTCGCTGGCGCCGTGACGGAAGCCTCGCAGATACGTGCGATTTTGTCTGGCAACTCACTCGGTGTCGTCGATGACACCAGGGCAACCCGTCAAAGTATCCTGCAGACTCTTAGTGACAAGGACGCTTGGATTCATGTTGCTGCGCATGGAATAGCACAACCTCTGAGAATCGGCTATTCAGGTATCTGGCTCGAACCAAGCGGCGATCATGTGACTCCCGAGTTTTTGAGCTGGATCGACGTCTTAGGTACTGATGCGCGAGCGGGTTTGGTAGTGTTGAATGCCTGTGATCTCGCGGACAACGGCGGCAGCGACTATGCAAATCTGAGCTTCGCAACAGCTGTCTCACGGGCGGGTGCAAAGCAGGTCGTCGCTGCCGAGTGGGCGGTCAGCGATTCAGCGGCGGCTCTGTGGGTGCCAGCGTTCTACTCTGCCCTCATAGCCGACCCCGATCACTCCGCGCCGGCTGCGCTACGCGTCGCGCAACTTCGCCTTCGCAACACTCGTGCTTTTGCGCATCCGTTTTTTTGGGCAGGATTCGAAGCATTCACACAGCTCCCGTTGCCCTATTCGCCACCGGAAGGTGTTCCGAACCGCAAATCCACCTTGCATTGAAGCCCTCCCAACCAGTTGCAGGAGCACTTTCAAAGCGACCCTATTCAGGTATCGACATTCTGAGACGACCTCGCCGGCGCATGCTGGGTTCTAGCTACCAGGCTCAATTCTGTGGCAGTTCAAAATCGGCATGCCAAATGGTCAGACCGCCTTCCGTTTCAAGAAATTTCCTAAGATTCGGCAAATCTTTGATGGTTCGTTTTATGTCGTCTCCGTTCGCGACAGGCTGCACATCGAAAGCTTGGCCGCTAAAATGCCGCGATAATGTTCGCTTTTGATCATCAGTCCACGCGTTGATGATGGCAAAGAGTCCTGACGAAATTGACGCAGATGTTGTTACCTGAGGGTGAGTGTTGACCCACGTTTGAAGAGAGTCTCGTTCCGCGCTCTGCAGGTAAGTCTGCTCAATCCATCGACGATTTTTGACTACGTTCCCCGCCATGGCATCCGCTTGCTCTTTCGCATTGCGCCGGCCACTGGTGAACGCGACTTCAGGATGCTGGGCTAGGAGTGCGCGCGCCGCATCAGCAGCGTAATCGACGAGTCCCAAGTCATCGATCGATAAGGCAACATCCGGTGGGAGCATGGCCGCCGGGGAGCGCCGCGTCGCATGGCAGTCGCATGCGTAAGGCCGCTTTCTGCCGGCTATCTTTGATTGTTCGCGTGCCATTTGCTCCGCTCCTACGGCTACTGCAACACAATGATGTTCTGACTCAAACTCACCGAATCTCCGGCGCTGTCCTCGTACGTCCCTCGAATCTGAAATACACCAATGTCGCTCGCGATAAACTCTGTCTGCGCATCGCCAAAACCATCCTCGTTCGTAACAACGTCTGTCGGGCTGACCGTGGCACTTTGAGCGGCGGTACCGAAGACGTCGACGACCACAAGATGTACGCGGACATTGCTTACCGGCGTTCTAATGCTGTCTTTTGCCACAGACCTGAGCCATACACTCACGGGCACCGAGCGCGATGCTTGTTGCGAAACCGATTGGTCGGGCGGCAGGATGCAACACTTCGGCTTATCTCCAACACCAATCATGAGATACGTCTTATATCGATCGCGCATTGGCTCAAGTCGCATCGCTCGAATCGAGCAGCACGAAGACAAGAGAATCAACATGGCGGCAGCGCCGCAAAATCTTAGGGATTTAGTGGCGCCACCGGCATGCATGTTGGATCTCCTTTGAGACGATCAGGGTTTTGCCAGAACTTTTTCTTCCATTCGCTTTAGCTGAGCGTCCGAGATGTGCTGCACGGCCCAGCTCTTGAGCGATTTCAGGGGGAGCGGCTTTACAGCTGCCGCGCGCGGCTTCGACGCATCGGTAGGCACAAAGCTCTCGCAGAAGGATGTCCGGTTGTAGAGCGCGAGGAGACGATCATATTGGGCTTGCGTGATCGACCCTAGAGCATACCTTTCTGCCAGGGCTTCCAGTTTGGGCTGACGTGCTTTCGCCTCGCACTGCATGCGTGAATTGAACGTGTCAATTTTTGCCTGCGTGATGCACGGTTCTGCGGCATTACCCAGATCGACGAAGAACGCTTTCGTGGCGTTGTTGCAATTGACCGCGAGGATCATCGACGTCGGGATGGTGTAGTTGAATCGCCCCGTATAACTGATGGTGTTTGAATACGTAACGGTCTGCTTGAAATAGGCGTGGCTATACCCACCGTTGACGCTAACCGACCAAGGTGCCCATGAACTTGCGCCACCACCACCAGGGTCTCCCGCTTGGGGATTCGGTTCAAGCTTGAAGAATCCATCGCCCTCAGTGGCCAGTTTGTTGATCGCCTCGAAAATCGTCTTCATCATCTCAAAAATCTGACGACCATACTTTTCATTATCGAGAGATCCCTCGTCCATCTTGAACGTGCAGGCGCCGGTCCGTTCAAGACTCTGACGGATGTCCTGGTAGTCCGCGCTTCCCAGACGGAACCAGCCGTATGAGACTGAAACGCTTACCCGCGACCGCACCTGGTCCCAGACTTGGCTGAGGTCGCACTTCACCTCAGACGTCCAGGGGTCTCCCACAAATTCGCTGTCACCGATGATGCTGACACCAAAGGTGGGATTCGGGTGAACGTCAGAATTCTGTGCGTCCCGAGCGCCAACTACTTGCGCAAACAGCGAGTTGCCGGTGCCGATCGAATAGATAAGGTCCGTGCCAAACTGATACGTGGTTGGGAAAGATAGCGTGACGTCTTGAGCACCAAGCGCGAGCGTTTGGGCATCTAGAATGGGCGTGACATGCACGTTTCTCATCGGCAGCGGAAGCAATTTCGGGCTTGCTACACCGAACGTCTTCGCCAATTCGGCTTTGATCGAGTCTCGCTGTGCCTGCGTCACATCAAGGTTGGCTGAGCCAGACAGAATGGCCCCCGTAATGGAATAGATTGTGCCAGAGGAGTCTTGCGCCCAATGCGCTGGCCCGATGCCCCAGTACTCCGCCTTGAACGCCTTGAGGTTTTGGCCCAGTACCGTGTCGATACGGCCTGGCATGTAGTAGAACTGGCTCGGGTCGCTCGCGTCTTGCCACGCGATGACCCCATCTGCCGAAGTGCCCTTCGAAAACTTTGGGGCCCCAAAGGCGAGCATTGGAATTGCCAGGACGAATGTCAGCAAAACTGAACAAACTTGCCTACAGTGAGTATTCATGCGATCTCTCCCTAATTGTTAGCGGTGCACATTGGTGTCGAGAAAAATCTTCAGTACCGAGTGAACCTGGCTGAATCGGACCTCGCTGCGGCAAACGTAGTCCTGTCCGGTATGTTGGGCCCAAGGTTTAAACGTACCCACGCCTGCTCCGTTTGGACATAAGCCAGCCTCCCTAGCCGGCTGGGCTTCCTTAGTAGCCGCCTTAAGTAAAGGAGTGTCTGGAGCCGTGTTTGTCTCAGCGGGCTCTACGCCGCTAACACGGACTCGCACGCGAGTTTCTGGCGGTCTTTTCTCGCATGGAATATGCCCTCAAGGCCACGCCGAACTGCCGTCTTGTACCCATGAGCTACCTCCGGTTTCATCTTCCACCTTAACAAGGTGTCTTCGAAACCGGCAGCAGGCCACCTGCGGCCTAAGCGAGGATTCAGTCACAAACCGGCGGCACAAGATAGCTAAGCTATTCAAGCTATCCAAAGGCTGGGGGCTGCATCATGCGCGAATCAGAGTTCGCCGACTCGGCGTGGTTGTTAGTGCTGAGTTCGTTGGAGGTTTCTGCGACCTCTTCTAGCGAGCGCCCTGATCGCTCGGCGCGATGGCTCGATCAGATGGGTGCAGAAAGTTGCTCCCACGTTCGGCAGCTCTTATTCAGAGCCCGAATCTCTGCGCTACGCCGCGAACACTCCATGCACTTAAACGAAGGGGCACTGCCATGAGTCATCCTCGCCATGTTTTTGTGTTGATGCTCGAAAATCGCTCGTTTGATCATTTCTTTGGTCAGTCGGGGTTGCCTGGAGTCGATCCACCCAACTCAGCGAACTGGGCTTGTACCGTTGGCGCGCCGGATCGCGTAAAACAAGATATGGGGCACGAACTCCAAGACGTCTCCCAGGAGATGCAAACAAAGAATGGCATTCCCATGAAGGGATTCGAGACGATACCGCACGCAAACGATGCGATGGCCGAGTTCGACAAGAATAACCTCCTCGTTCTTCGCACTCTGGCCCGTGAGTTCGTGCTGTTCGACAACTGGTTTTCATCCATGCCAGGCCCTACATGGCCGAATCGCTTTTTTGTGCATGCCGCCTCTTCCGGAGGGTTGACGAACAGCCCGAGCAGTTGGTCGTGCTTTCGGGCAACCACCGCTGCCGACTGCGCGTTCTCCTTCGAGAACGGCACCGTTTTCGATCGAATTGAAAAGGCGGGAAAGACTTGGCGTATCTATCATGCCGGCACCTTTCCGCAGGTGCTTGCAGTGAAGGGCATGGTGGATCGACATGACGATCCAACGTACTTCCGCGACCTCAACGTTGGCGGCAAGTACGATCCTTTTGCCAAGGATGTTACGTCAGAGTACGCGATCGACTACACGTTTCTCGAACCTGATCACGGCATCGTGTTTGGGAATGGTGATTCTCAACATCCTCCCTTCTCAGTCGCAAAAGGCGAGCGCCTAGTCAAATACGTCTACGAGACTATTCGCAACTCGCCCATTTGGCAGGACAGCGCGCTCCTAGTCACTTGGGACGAGCATGGCGGATTTTTTGACCACATCAACCCACCGCCGGCAGCACCGCCGGGAGACGGGCCGCTCAATCACGGCCGCGAAGACGTTCAGCCCAGCGAATTCGACTTCACGCAGTTGGGAGTACGAGTGCCTGCGCTGCTTATCTCCCCCTACGTGCCGAAAGGCGCCTTGGCCTCGCGGCTATTTCCAGATGTCGCGTTTGATCACGCGTCAATAGTGCGCTCGCTACGTGAGCTTCTTGGCCTCGGTGGGCCATTGACCCAGCGCGATAACTCCGCACCGAGTTGGCTACCGTGTTTCAGTGAAACATCTCGCGCGGACTGTCCGACTCAACTACCTGTTCCCATAGAATCTCCCAATCCCATAGCAGATCAAACCCCAAATATTGAGGCGCCGCCCGACAAGGCGACGATCGATGGCTACCTACTGATCGCGCATTCCGTCGACTTGGCGATGGCCGCGAAAGGGCTGACATCCCAGACGGTCGCCTCGGAACATAGACCATCTATCCAGTACTCGACCGTCCTGAGAGGACTCAGGCCTGGCACTGTTCCAACGACGGAGCTTAGTCCAACCGAGAAGCTCGACTATATCCGGCAAGTCGGAATGGCAGTAATGAAGGCTAAAGCGGTCGCTCCACGACCCGTAAACGGCGAGTAGAAGAAGGACCCTGAGTGCCCCATCGAGAACCTCGTCGTCGAAAACGCACCTCACCAACTTGAAAGAGCTAGCCATGGACAAGCTCTCCACACTCAACCTTGAACCCGATCCCATGCATGACGTCGATCTTGAGGGCGGGTATTTTAGGAAGACTAGTCGTGCCGACCTTGAACGCGCATTCGAGCAATTTTTCGCGTCGAACTCCTCACACCTATGCGTTTTTTTTCATGGCGGCCTTGTTTCCTGGCAAGACGGATTAATGGCGGCCAACAAGTTGATTGATGGCTATACAGAAGCGGGAGCCTATCCTTTCTTTTTCATTTGGCATTCCGATTTCCTAACGGCGCTGCGAGAACACCTCTCGACGTACAACGACAATCCAGCTTTTGCGAAAGCGGTGAATCTTTGTGTCTCGACCGTTGCCCGAAAGATCGGCGCAACGACAGTCGCGCTTCGCGCGAAGCGGTCGAAACCAATAGATGCGAAGCCCGGCACGTCAACGGACCTACGAGGTTTGGCCAAGTATGCCGCCGGGTATGATCGACTGTGGTCGCGTGCAGAAGGCTTGCAGTTGTCGGTTACGAAAACGGAACTCGACCGATTCGAGAACGCATTGTCGAAAATTGGACGAACGCATGGAGGGAAGCTTGGGTTATTCAGTCCTAGAAGAATTCGAGGAAAGGACAATCCTTTGGCAAGAGTCATTCGTCGACTGAACTCTAAGCACGATCACGGCCTGTACACGACGGTTATCGAAGAAATTCTGATTGCCCTTGGAGTGGCAGAGAATGTGGGGATACCGTTGTGGGGGCAAATGAAGCAAGACATCGATTCAGCATTCACCAGCAACATTAAGGCAGGGGGAGCAGCGTTCATTTCATTACTTCAAGGGGCGTGGCGTAAGCGCCCGAAAATGCGCGCCACCCTCATCGGCCACAGCGCGGGTGCAATTTATGTTCAACGTTTCATCGAAGCGCTCGATGAAGCAGCCGGGAAACAACTGCAGCAAAAGGTGGAAGTGATTACCCTGGCAGCCGCCGTCAGCTTCGGACGAATGGCCGAAGGACTCGGCTCACTACAACGACGGATTTCCGGCCTACGTATGTTTGGCCTCAGCGACAAACGGGAGGGAGGCTATTGGGAAGTTCCCTTCATCTACAACAAATCGCTTCTATACATCGTCTCGTCGTTGTGCGAAGACGACCCGGATGCAGACCGCCCCATTGTCGGCATGGCGCGCTATTGGACGAGTAAACCGCCTTACAACGAACCCATCATCAACTCGATAGCCACCTATATCGATCGCAGGACCGTCTGGTCACCCACGACCACTTCCGCGGGCCCTGGCTTCCAGTGCGATGCTAAAGAACACGGCGGGTTTCCCGAGGACCCGGAAACCAAAGCCAGTGTTTGCTTCATACTTCGAAAGGGTTTCTAAGCCACCCATCTCCAGCATCCACGGCGCCATCACCAGTGTACTGGAATACCACGACGATCTCCCTTTCAGCGAATCGCCTGCCGTCATAGTCCGCTCCTCGTTGGAGCGAACCCCACTCTGGATTCGGACTGATCTAAAGTGTAGATCGAGTAAGGCACAATCGAGCCCTCCCGATTTCGACTGAGGACGATGCTGTACTTCATTGCCCTGATTGCCGACGTGACGACTTGGGGCTTTGACAGCGGTCAGGAGGAAGATTTTTTCGATTGGCCAATTTCCGTTTTTCATCCGGAAGTTCGCTTCTCTTCCGAACGTGCTCGCTATGTGCGGCTCAAAATCCTGAAATCTATTGCGCCGCCTGTTGTCCACCAATTTGAGCTGTATGAAAGATAGGCGGCGCACATAAAATCGGACAGAGATGTCGAAGCGCGATCTACGCGCTTCTCGGTCTCTTGATCTAACGATTCGGCCTCATGGTCACGAGAGAGCCGATTCTTGCGCAGCAGGCGAATTGCCCGCCGCTTCAATTTTCCCACGTTCCCCTCCAGAAACTCCACCAGGCATCACCGCGAGGCTGCCAGACAACAGCAGCCGTCTCCACTTTCTATTTCACCGTTCTTCATCCTGAACCTCCTTGTGAAACGGATCGCGAGCACACGCAGTGGGATCCAAGCCCTGTTCGCCCTCAAGGCTTCTTGGTCGAATCCGCGACGTCGGAACCGCAACGCGGCAACGCTTTCAATGCGTCCCAGCGGCTGTACTGCGCCGACTTTCCGGCATCAGGATCCTTTCGACCGTTGAGCCAGTAGTCGTACCAGTCAACGTTCATGCCCTGCTCCGCGAGCCGTTGCAGAGGCTTACACACGCAACAAACGAAATTGCTGCGCTCGAGAAGAAGTTGGGCAACATCAGAATCAATCGCAGCGCGCCGGACAGCAAGTGCGAGAGCTTTCGCCTCGCCTGCAGACAGTCCATATTTCAACACCATGTCTTTTTGGCTAAGGGCTCGCGTCTTGGAAGTGGTCAGTCCTGCGTTGCTTGCCTTTTTAGCCAGCACAGTTGATACACCGTACCGCAAGAACGTGGATAGGGTTTTTAGCTTCATTGATTGTGCTAGTGCGCCACGGTCGGTCTAAAACTTGGGATACGGCTGCTGCCGATCTAGCAAGGCAGTACCGCGGGTCTTCGCAGCTGTCCGTTCGGGCGAATAGTTAGGCACTCGGAGGATGCCGGGGATGAAGTGCACCATTGCGGTAGGCGAGGTTAGTGGCGGCTGCCAGCAGGCGTCAGAGTACCGCTCGATATTGCAACGGTCTACTTGACCGAATAGTTACCCATCAAATCCGTGAATGGATTTTGTTGGTTGCCGATTTCTACGTGAGTCAAATCCCGCAAAGCAACAAATCCCCTGGCGACTAACCATCGAGAATCCACTGGCTTTCTTCGCCCAGTAGAGCGTCCATGTGCGCAGCGGACTATCCCGCTGCCATGAGAGCTCTGCGATGCGCTGCTACATCATCCGCGACGACAAGGTTGAAGTTCTTACGCAAGTGCCGGCATCCGTCGATGCCGAGGTTGTCTTGATCCAGTCGATTCGGGATCTGGATCAGAAACGATTCCCCCTATCGCGATTGCTGACGATCTGGAACGCCCTGCCGGGCGTCGAGCCGGTCACCCGGTTCCGGGATCGCAAGGTGGCAGTTAAACGCCTGTGGACGGCGCTCGAAGCTTTGCCGATCGGCGCGTCGGGAACCTCGAAGCAAGATCGCGTGATCGCGATGCTGCAACGTCCGAACGGCGCGTCGATCGACGACCTGATGGCCGCCACGGGTTGGCAACGGCACTCGGTCCGCGGCGTGCTGTCGGGCGTGGTGCGCAAGAAGCGCGGCCTGAAGATCACAACGGTACGTGAAGGCAAACAACTGCTCTATCGAGTCGCGCCGTGAGGCAGTCGCTGGAGGCACACCTCACCGAACTGCCCTCCCTGCCCCGTGCTGCCTTGATCGAGGAGTTCGAGCGCGTTTATCGGCGATCGCCGCCGCTACGGCTTTCGAATCGCATTCTCGCGCTGGCCGTCGGCTATCGCCTCCAGGAACAGGCCCACGGCGGTCTCCCTGCGGAGCTAAGTCGCCGCCTACTCTCAGATCAACCAATTGTGGCACCGACTCGCACCTCGCCCGGCACCATCTTGATTCGCGAGTGGCAAGGGCGCGAATACACCGTCACGGTCCACCCAGACCACGTCGAGTACGACGGACAGCGCTACCGGTCCCTGACAGAGGTTGCCTTTCGCATCACCGGCCAGAAACGTTCCGGCCCGCTCTTCTTCGGCCTCAAGCAGGGGACCAGTTCATGACCGAGTCCAGAGTGCTTCGCTGTGCGGTCTATACCCGCAAGTCCACCGAAGAGGGGTTGGAACAGGATTTCAATTCGCTACAAGCGCAGCGCGAAGCCTGCGAGGCGTTTATTCGCAGCCAGCGCAGTGAAGGCTGGACCCTGGTCCCGGCCGCCTATGACGACGGAGGTATCTCGGGTGGCACGATGGAGCGCCCTGCCCTTCAACGACTCTTCGCACATATTGAAGAGAAGCGGGTCGATGTCGTCGTGGTCTACAAGGTCGATCGCCTGACTCGATCTCTGGCTGATTTCTCGAAGATGGTCGAGCTGTTCGATCGGTTCGGCGTTTCGTTCGTTGCCGTGACGCAACAGTTCAATACAACGACGTCCATGGGGCGGCTGACCTTGAACGTCTTGCTCTCTTTTGCCCAGTTCGAGAGAGAAGTCACCGCCGAACGTATCCGGGACAAGATCGCGGCCTCGAAGAAGAAAGGGCTGTGGATGGGTGGGCCCGTGCCGATCGGCTATCGAGTTAAGGAACGGCGATTGATCCTGTCGGAATATGAGGCCGAATATGTCCGGGCGGTCTACGAGGAATATCTGCGCCTGGGCAGCGTCTCGGCCACCGCCAAGCTCATTCGTAGCCGACTGGGCTTGCCGAAGGGGGATGCAGCAACGCAGGAGCGCACAAAGGGTGGTTTCTATACCCTGCTGCGCAATCCCATCTACGTTGGCCTGATCCGACACAAGCAACAGGTCTATCCCGGACAGCATGAACCGATCATTGAGCGACGCATGTGGGATGCGGTCCAAGCCAAGCTGGACGCCAATGCCAGAAACCCGGGTTGGACAGCCAAGCCAGCACCGCCCTTGAAGGGCAAGCTGTTCGACGAATATTCCCACCCGCTGGGTGCCACAACGGTTACCAAGAAAGGTCAGCGTTATCGGTACT